>Ga0210389_10000026_pt1 | contig 140278 bp, 117 predicted proteins | sample IncBWH28OmetaG_FD_160127 | JGI IMG/M metagenome (GOLD analysis project Ga0210389, IMG submission 160127) | Forest soil microbial communities from Barre Woods Harvard Forest LTER site, Petersham, Massachusetts, United States - Inc-BW-H-28-O ...
GCCGGTATTCTAACCAGCTGAACTACCACTCCGCTGTTGGTGGGTGCTGAGGGGATCGAACCCCCGACCCTCGCCGTGTAAAGGCGATGCTCTACCAGCTGAGCTAAGCACCCCCTGGAAGAGGCGCGGAAGTCTACGCGAGGTCTAAAGGCTTGGCAATTGGCGGCTGTCCGCGTGCGGGCTAATGCGCCCGCACGTGGTTCTTGACGCGCACCGCGCGCCTTTTCTTCTCACCCTCGATCGCCTCCGGCGGCTTTGCCGGATCCACGGGCGCCCCCAGCGGCGTCGGCATATGCGTCAGCGCCACTTGCAGCACCTCGTCGATCCACTTCACCGAGCGGATATCGAGCTTTTCCTTGATGTTGTCGGGAATCTCGGCCAAATCCTTGGTGTTGTCGTCCGGTATCAATACGGTGGTGATGCCCCCGCGGTGCGCGGCCAGCAGCTTTTCCTTGAGTCCGCCGATCGGCAGCACTTCCCCGCGCAGGGTGATCTCGCCCGTCATGGCGACATCCGAGCGCACCGGGATTTTCGTGAGCGCGGAAATCAGCGCGGTGGCCATGCCCACGCCGGCGCTGGGGCCATCCTTCGGGGTGGCGCCCTCGGGCACGTGAATGTGCACATCGGCCCGCTGATAGAAATCCACATCGAGCCCCAGCATCGCGGAGCGGCTGCGCACCACGGTCATGGCGGCTTGGATGGATTCCTGCATGACTTCGCCGAGCTGACCGGTGTGCGTGAGCTTGCCCTTGCCGTTCACCACGGCCGCCTCGATGGTCAATAGTTCGCCGCCCACCTCGGTCCAGGCGAGGCCGGTGACCTGGCCGACGCGATTGCTTTCCTCGGCCTTGCCGTAACGGAAGCGACGCACGCCCAGGTATTTGTCGAGATTGTTCGAATCGACGGTCACGGTCTTTTCCGCGGGCGTGAGCAACAACTGCTTCACCGCCTTGCGGCCGATCTTCGAAATTTCACGCTCCAGGTTGCGCACGCCGGCTTCGCGCGTGTAGTAGCGGATCATGTCCTGGATCGCGCTGTCGGCGACCACGAGTTCGTCCGTCTTCAACCCGTTCTGCTTGACCTGCTTCGGCAGCAAGTAGCGGCGCGCGATATTGCTCTTTTCATCCTCGGTATAACCCGGAATGCGAATGACTTCCATGCGATCGAGCAGCGGCGCAGGAATATTCAGGCTGTTTGCCGTGCAGACGAACATCACCTCGGAGAGATCGAAATCGACCTCCAGATAGTGATCGTTGAACGTGCTGTTCTGTTCGGGATCCAGCACCTCGAGCAGTGCCGATGAAGGGTCGCCGCGAAAGTCCGTGGACATCTTGTCGACTTCATCGAGCAGGAACAAGGGATTGCGGACACCGCACTTGGCGAGATTCTGAATGATCTTGCCCGGCATGGAGCCGATGTAGGTGCGCCGATGGCCGCGAATTTCCGCCTCGTCGCGTACGCCGCCCAAGGACATGCGCACGAACTTGCGGTTCGTGGAGCGCGCCACGCTTTGACCCAGCGAAGTCTTGCCGACGCCCGGGGGACCGACCAAGCACAGGATCGGTCCGCGCAGATTTTTCACGCGCTGCTGCACCGCGAGGTATTCGACAATCCGCTCCTTGACCTTCTCCAGTCCGTAGTGATCGGCCTCGAGCACCTTCTCGGCGGCCGCGATGTCGAGGTGCACCTTGCTGCGCTTTTTCCAGGGTGATTTCACCAGCCAGTCGATGTAGTTGCGCACCACGGTGGCTTCCGCCGACATGGGCGACATCAATTTCAATTTGGCGAGTTCGGAATTCGCCTTCTCGCGCGCTTCTTTCGGCATGCCGGCCGCTTTGATGCGCTTTTCGAGTTCGCCGATTTCATTCGGCGCGTCATCGAGCTCACCGAGTTCCTTCTGAATGGCCTTCATCTGCTCATTCAAGTAGTACTCGCGCTGGCTCTTTTCCATCTGTTGCTTGACGCGCCCGCGGATGCGCTTCTCGATTTGCAGCACGTCCATCTCGCCTTCGATGACGGCGAGCATGTGCTCGAGGCGCTTGCGCACGTCCGGGATCTCGAGCACTTTCTGCTTCTCGGACAGCTTCAATGACATGTGCGCCGCGACTGTGTCGGCCAGCCGGCCGGCCTGTTCGATGCCCGCCAGGGAGGTCAGGATTTCCGGCGGCACCTTCTTATTCAATTTGACATATTGCTCGAACTGCGTGATGACCGACCGGGTCAGCACATCCATTTCGCGCTCTTCGTAGCGCTCCTGGTCCGGCAATGGCGTGACCTCGGCGGAAAAGAACTCGCCTTCGGTTAATTTTTCGATAACCGCGCGATCGACGCCCTCGACCAGGACCTTGACCGTGCCATCGGGGAGCTTGAGAAGCTGCAGGATGGTCGCGATGGTGCCTACCCGATACAAATCATCGGCTTTCGGATCATCGACATCGGCCTGCTTCTGGGCGACCAGGAGAATCCGCTTGTCGGCCTTCATGGCCAGATCCAGGGCGACGATGGACTTCTCACGCCCTACAAAGAGCGGTATCACCATGTGCGGGTAAACCACTACATCGCGTAGCGGCAAAACCGGCGTCCCGCTGGCGGGCGGTACGATTTCAGGAATCAAACTTAAGGGTTCATCGCTCACTAGGCTGGCCTTTTAGGTTGTGGCACGTACATCGAACATTCGCCCTAGAAGTACATGCGGGCCCGCCGGTGTGGTTTCAAGCTCGGCTCAAAGGTGGTCCGAGCCCGTCGGGCGCCGCTGTTCCTCAACCGGAGCAACCAGCCGAGTTTCCTCGGTCCGGTGAATAATGTAGGGCTTGTTGTGGCCTTCGATCACCTGCTCGTCGACCACTACTTTCTGCACATTTCGCAAGGAGGGCAAGTCGTACATTGTGTCGAGCAGCACATTTTCAAGAATTGTGCGCAGGCCTCGGGCACCCGTCTTGCGTTGCATGGCTTTTCGCGCCACGGAACGCAGTGCCTCTTCGCGGAAATCCAGTTCCACGCCTTCCATATCGAACAATTTGCGATATTGCTTGGTCAGCGCATTCTTCGGCTGCATCAATATCGAAATCAGCGCGTCTTCGTCCAACTCCTCGAGCGTCGCCACCACCGGCAACCGGCCGACGAATTCCGGAATCAAGCCGTACTTGATCAAATCCTCCGGCTCGGTGTCATGAAACACGTCATTGCCATGCGGCCGCGCATTGTGTTCGCGCACCTCGGCGACGAAGCCGATGCCGCTCTTGTGCGTGCGATTCATGATGATCTTTTCAAGGCCGGCAAACGCACCGCCGCAAATGAACAAAATATTGGTGGTGTCGACCTGCAGGAATTCTTGCTGCGGATGCTTGCGGCCGCCCTGCGGCGGCACGGAGGCGATCGTGCCTTCGATCAGCTTCAGAAGCGCCTGTTGGACGCCCTCGCCGGAGACATCGCGAGTAATCGAGGGATTGTCCGACTTGCGCGAGATCTTGTCGATTTCATCGATGTAAACAATGCCGGTCTGCGCCTTCTCGACGTCGTAGTCGCATTTTTGCAGCAACTTCTGGATGATGTTCTCGACGTCTTCACCGACGTAGCCGGCTTCCGTCAGAGTGGTCGCGTCGGCGATCGTGAACGGTACATTCAGCAGGCGCGCCAGGGTTTCGGCCAGCAAGGTCTTGCCGGAGCCCGTCGGGCCGATCAAGAGAATATTGCTCTTTGCGAGCTCCACGTCATCGCGGGAACGCACGCCCTCGGCACCGCGCGTCTGCAATCGCTTGTAATGATTGTAAACGGCCACCGACAGGACCCGCTTGGCGCGCTCCTGACCGATGACATATTCATCGAGTACTTTCTTGATTTCCTGCGGCTTGGGGAGCTTATCGCGGGTGCGTTCGGCACGCTCCTCCAGCTCTTCGCGGATTATGTCGTTGCAAAGCTCGACGCATTCGTCGCAGACGAACACGCTGGGGCCGGCGATGAGCTTTCGAACCTCGTGTTGGCTCTTTCCGCAGAAAGAACAATACAACAGCTTGCCGTCATCATGTTTGCCGCGCGAATCTTCGCTCATGCTGTCCTCAAATTGGCCGTCCTGCAGCCCTTAAGCAAGGGCCGCAACACAGCTACAGTAGAGACTATATAGCACCCAGCAACCTGCGCGCAAAGATAAGGTCGTTCAGGGCGTGACCCGGTTCCGCACTGACCCGTGCGACGTTAAATCAGGCGCCGCCTAGGCCTTTACAGGGAGTTCACCGCGCTTCTCGAGCATGGAATCCACTATTCCATAGGCCCGGGCTTGCTCAGCGGTCATGAAGTTATCCCGGTCGCTGTCCGCCTTCACGCGCTCGACGGTTTGACCGGTGTGCTTGGCCAAAATGGCGTTCAGGCGCGTTTTGGTCTCCATGACGTCCCGCGCGTGGATATCGATATCGGACGCTTGACCCTGGAATCCGGCAGACGGTTGGTGAATCATGATTTTGGAGTTCGGCAACGAGTAACGCTTGCCCGCCGCGCCGCCCGCCAACAGCACCGCGCCCATCGAGGCGGCGAGTCCGACGCAAATGGTGCTCACGTCCGGCTTGATGAACTGCATGGTGTCGTAGATCGCCAGACCGGCGCTCACGGAGCCCCCTGGCGAGTTGATGTAGATCGCGATGTCCTTGTCCGGATTTTCCGATTCCAGAAACAGCAGCTGCGCGACGATCAAGTTCGCCATGTAGTCCTCAACCGGACCCACGATGAAGATCAGGCGCTCCTTGAGCAATCGCGAATAGATGTCATAGGCCCGCTCGCCGCGAGCGGTCTGCTCCACCACCATCGGAACCAAATTCAGCGCGCGCGTGGTCATACTTAACTGCCCTTGAAATAATCGGTAAAGATGCTCAAACCTTTGTAGGGACTTCTTAGCACCATTTCAAGAGAAATGCGCGCCGTCAGCCCTCAAAATTCATCAATTGTTTAAAAGTCGACTTCACCTCGCGCACCTTGGCATGCTCGAGAATCCAGTCCACCGCTTGATCTTCCAGCGCCAGGCTCTCCACCTGGCGCATCGCCTCGGCGTTTTGCATATAGGCGCGCTTCATCGCGCCGGCATCGCCGTAGGCGGACACCATTTCATCCAGACGCTCATTGACCCGATTGCGATCGACCACCAGGTTTTCCCTGCGAATCACATCGTTCAACAGCAGGCCGAGCGCCACCCGCCGGCGCGCCGGCTCCACGAACGGTTCGCGGGGCGGCGCCTGCGCCGCATCCTTCGTGCCCGCGCGGCGCATCGCTTCAACCTGCATGTCGCGGATCTGGCCTTCGATCAACACATTGGGAACGTCGGTCGGATTCGCCGCGTAGAGTTTTTCCATGACCGCCGCCTTGTTGCGGTTGCGCAGCGCCTGCTCGAGTTCACGGCGCATGTTCGCGGCCACATCCTCGCGCAGTTTGGTCAGGCCCCCTTCGGTGACGCCGAATGACTTGCAGAATTCCTCATCGACCTCCGGCAGCACCGCCTCTTCCACCGTCTTGATCTCGGTCGCAAAAATCGCGGCCTTGCCGGCGAGCTCGGTGGCGCGGTAATCGGACGGAAAATTCACGGTGACATTGCGCTTCTCTCCCGCGCCGGCACCGATCAGGCCCTGTTCTAATTCGGGCAACATGCGGCCCTCTCCCAGGACAATGGCGACGTTCTCGCCCTTGCCGCCGGCAAAGGCAACGCCGTCGATTGCCCCGTCGAAATCGATGGTCACTTTGTCGCCGTTTGCTGCACCACGGCTCACCGCGGAATATTTCATTTGCTGCTTGCGCAGGCGCTCGATCATGGCATCGATGTCGCTCTCCGTGACTTCCGCAGTGACGCGATCCACCTCGAGCGATTCCATCGGCTGCAGCACCACTTCCGGAAACACTTCGAAGGTCGCGACGTATTTCAGGTCCTGGCCCTCGTCCATGCTCTGCGGCTCGATGCGTGGACTGCCCGCCGGCGTCAGCTGCTTCTGCGTCACCGCCTCGGCGTAGCTGGACTGCAGCAGTTCGCCGATCACCTCGCGATGAATCTGGCTGCCAAACTGCTGGCGGATGACCTTGAGCGGCGCCTTGCCGGGGCGAAAGCCGTTCAAGCGCGCGGTGCGGCTGATGTTCTTGAGGCGCGCGGCGATTTCCTGGCTCACGCGCTCGGCGGGCACCTGCACTTGCATGCGGCGCTCCAATTTGCCGATACTCTCGACGGAAACCTGCATGACTATCCTTTTGTGCGTTGGCGAAGATTAAGCGGTGGTGCGAAAGGCGAGACTCGAACTCGCACGGGTTGCCCCACCAGATCCTAAGTCTGGCGCGTCTACCAATTCCGCCACATTCGCGTCAATTCAGCCAGACATTATAGCTAACGGGGTTCGCTTTCGCGAACCAGAAGACGCGCGACCTCACGCAGGGCCGGCAGGCCGTTTTCCAGCATGAAATAAAGCGGGCTGTCGCCGTCGAAGGGCGCACGCGCGGCGGGCGCATGTACCCAGGCCCACGCGCGGTCTTTGGGTCCTGCCTCGGCCATCAGCGAGAACTGAATGTTCGCGACGAGCGCGGCTCTTTCTTGTTGTGTGGCGGAAAGCCGGGGCGCTTGCCCCAAGCGGTAGCGCTGCAGCACTTGCGGCGAGGGAATCTTGAGCAACCGGCACTGCTGCAGCGGCGAGAGTTCCCACTCATCGGCGATGGCGAAGAAACGTTTCAGCGCACTGGTGCTGGTATGGCGCGCTGCGCGGCGACTCGCCGGCTGCAACACCAATCGCGGTCCAGTACGATTTTTGCTGGGCAATGCGGCTCTCACGGTGGTGGCCAAGCATACTCTCTAATCACTTGGTATCATGAGTTGTGTCCCAGAGTTTTGCCCAAAGGCTTGAAGCAGCGCTGACGAGCAGCGGCAGTCTGGTTTGCGTCGGGCTCGATCCGGACCTCGCTAAAATACCCACGGATGTGGGCGAGGAAGCCACGCGGCTGCATGCTTTTGACCGCCGCGTCATCGATGCGACATATGACATTGCTGCCGCCTACAAGCCGCAAATCGCCTTTTACAGCGCCCTGGGGGCCGAGCATCAGCTTGCCTTAACAATTCGCTACATTCGAGAGCGTGCGCCTTCCGCGCTGGTGATTCTTGACGCCAAGCGCGGCGATATCGGCAATACCGCCGAAGCGTACGCGCGCGAGGCGTTCGATCGCTACGGCGCCGATGCCGTCACGGTCAACCCGTACATGGGCGAGGATTCGGTGCGACCGTTCCTCGCGCGCAAGGATCGCGGCGCGCTGGTGCTGTGCCGGACGAGCAATCCCGGCGGCAGGGATTTTCAGAATTTGATGCTCGAGGGTCTGCCCTTGTACCGTCATGTCGCGCGGCGTGCCACCACTCAGTGGAATGAGCACGGCAATGTCATGCTGGTCGTGGGTGCGACCGTGCCCAAGGAGATGGCCGAATTGCGTGCGGCGCACCCCGACGTGACCTTTCTGGTGCCGGGCATCGGCGCGCAGAGCGGCGATCTGAAAGCGGTGCTGGCCGCGGGATTGGATGCCCGGGGAATGGGACTGCTGATCAGCGCATCGCGGAGCATCATTTATGCCGGCGGCGGCGCCGCAGCGGCGATCCGCGCGGCCGCGGCGCAACTACACGAAGAAATTAATGCGGAACGCGCTTCAAAACGCGCTCTTGACGACGCCGCCATCGACGCGCAGCGCCGCTCCATTGGTCGCGGCTGATAGCGGACTCGCCACGAAGGTGACCATTGCTGCAACTTCTTCCGGGGTTGCAAAGCGCTTGATCAACGAGGTGGGGCGCGCATTCTTGAAGAACTCGTCCTCCACGGTCTTTGCGCTCTTGCCGGATTTGGCGGCCCAGTCCGCTACGAAATCGCCGACGCCGCGAGAACGCGTCGGCCCCGGCAGCACGCTGTTCACGGTGATGCCGGTACCGGCGGTGGCTTCCGCCAGTCCCCGTGCCACGGCGATCTGTGCGGCCTTGGTCATGCCGTAGTGAATCATTTCGGCCGGTATCTGGTAGCCGCTTTCGCTCGAGATGAAGATGATGCGGCCCCAATTGCGCTGGCGCATCGACGGTAGATAGAGACGCGAGAGACGCGCGCCGCTCAAGACATTGACATCGAAGAATCGCTGCCAGTCGGCATCGGTGATGTCCTCGAACGCCCGTACTTCAAAGATCCCGAGGTTGTTCACCAAAATGTCGACGTGCGGATGCGTCTGCAGCAATTTCTCCGCCACCGGCGCAGCACTCAAATCGCCCGCGAAGCCGACCACATCGCCATGGGTGGCGCTCTTCATGGCAGCGACCGCACCGTCAACCGCAGCAGCTGTTCTGCCGTTGACAATCACCCTCGCGCCCTCGCGGGCAAGGGATGCGGCAATGGCATTGCCGATGCCCGCGGTCGAGCCGCTGACCAGCGCAATCTTCTTGGTTAACTGCAGATCCAATTCCCGCCCCTTTGAATGGTGTGCCTTACTGCGCCGTGTCCACCGGCACGGAATTCAATTTGTAGACGATGCCCTGTTTCATCACGAAGCTCACTCGCTTCATGAGGCTGATGTCATCGATCGGATTGCCGGGCACCGCCACCACGTCGGCGATCTTGCCGGCGCCTATCGAACCCAAGTCCTTCTGGCGCAGCAAGGCGGCGGCATTCACTGTTGCCGCCTGAATGACGAACATCTGCGGCATTCCCGCGCCCACCATCAGCTCGAACTCATGCGCATTCTCGCCGTGCGGATACACGGCGGCGTCCGTGCCGAACGCGATTTTTACATGCGCCTTGTAGGCGCGTCCCGCGGTGGCTTGAATCAAGGGACCGATTGCCGCCGCCTTGGCGGCGATCTGCGCGGGGTAGTAGCCCGGAACCTTGGCCTGGCGTGCGACAAAGTCACCGGCAATAATGGTCGGCACATAGTAGGTGCCGTGCTCGATCATCAATTTCATGTCCTCGGCATCCATGTACGTTCCATGCTCGATGGAATCCACGCCGCCGATCACGGCGCGGCGAATCGCTTCCGCGCCATGTGCGTGGGCCGCCACCGCAAATCCATAGTCATGGGCCGTCGCGACCACCGCGCGAATCTCTTCGAGCGTCATTTGTGAGTTGTCGCCGCTCGCGCCTTCATCGAGGACGCCGCCCGACGGCATGATCTTGATGAGATCGTCGCCCAGCTTGTAATGCTCGCGCACCGCCTTCACCGCATCCTCCGGACTATTGATGATGCCGTCGGCGGCGCCCAAATCCCTCGACAGCTGCTGATTGAGGCCATCCATCGGATCGGCATGGCCGCCGGTCGAGCCGATCGCCTTACCGGCCGTAAAAATCCGCGGGCCGGGAACAATGCCCGCGTTGATGGCATTGCGCAGGGCCGCGGACTCATTGGCCCCATCGCCCACATTGCGCACCGTCGTGAACCCCGCCAGCAGCGTGCGCCGCGCGTATACGGTCGACCTGATGGCGTAATCGGCAACATTCCAATGATACCGGTCGACGTATTCGGTGCGGCTGGTCTGGCCGCTCAAATGCACGTGACTGTCGATCAATCCCGGCATGCAGGTCTGGCTTTTCAAATCAATCGCGGTTGCGCCCGCGGGAGCCTGTGCGCCGCTCAAGACTTCCCGCACATGACCCGCCTCGATCACGATGGTGGTCTCGCCAAGCATTTTCCCGGCGGCGGTATCAATGAGGTGCCCGCACAGCAGCGCGGTCACGCTCGGCGCGGTGGGCGCGTCCGCCGCGGATGCCAATCCAGCCGATAGCAGGAAGGCAACACTGAGCACGCGGATGGCGGCCGTTCGATTTATCAAAGCGCTGCGATTCATCAAAAAGAAGTCACGCATTTTTGTTTGTCATCCAATTGAAGGCGCGGGATTGGGCGCAGCATTGCAGCACAGGCAGGCGCGTCGATCAATCGGTCAGGGCCGCAATGTATTCCCCTAACGCGAGCGATGCGGTGAGCCCCGGCGACTCGATGCCAAATAAATTGACGACGCCGGCAACGCCGTGCTCCCGCGGGCCTGAAATCTCGAAATCTCGGCTCGCTTCGCCCGCGCCGGAGATCTTCGGGCGGATGCCGGCGTAGGCCGGGTACAGCCGAGCCGGGTCCAACCCGGGCCAGTACTGGCGGATGACTTCGGCAAATAGCGTCGCGCGCTTCGGATCGACGGCATAGTCGATGCTGTTCACCCATTCGGTGTCGGGGCCAAAGCGTGCCGCTCCGCCTAAATCGATCGTCATATGAATGCCTAAGTGGCCGCCGGCTTGCGGCGCGGGATAGACCAGGCGGGAAAACGGCGAGGCACCCGACAGGGCAAAATAGCTGCCCTTGGCGAACCGCACTGTTGGAATGTGCTGCGGCGGGAAGCCCTCGATGCACGCTGCGACGCGATCGGCCTGCAGTCCGGCGCAGTTGACGGCGAGGCGGGCGCGCGCGACCGGCGCGGACTCGGCGTTGATGGCGATCTCGATGCCTGAGGACGTCGGGCGCAGATGCGTAACCTTGGTGTCATAGGCGATGTGGGCGCCGCTGCCTTCGGCGTCGGCCAACAGCGCTTGCATGAGAACGTGCGAGTCGACGATGCCCGTGGAGGGCGATGACAGGGCGCGAATGCAGCTGAGCACGGGTTCGGCCCGGCGGGCTTCGGCTTGGTCCAGCCACGTAAGATCGAACACGTCGTTGGCGCGCGCATTCAATTCGATTTTCTCGAGCGTTGCCAATTGTCCGGGGGACGTGGCAACCGTGAACTTGCCGCAACGCCGATGCGGTATGCCGCGCTCGGCGCAATAGCGGTAGAGAAGATCCCGGCCGGCACGGCATAGCCGCGCTTTGAGCGAGTTGGGTTCGTAGTGGATGCCGGCATGAATGACTTCGCTGTTGCGCGAGCTGGTGTGCAAGCCGAACTGGCGTTCGCATTCGAGAATGAACACTTCGCGGCCGGCGCGCGCCAGCGCTCGGGCCGTGGCGAGTCCGACGACCCCCGCGCCGATCACGATGCAATCGACGTCGTGCAACGCCGCTTACCCGAGCGGCTTGATCGAGGCCGCCGCCGCTAGGAATTCATCGACATCCGCGCTCGAAGTCGCGAAGCACGTCACCAGGCGTATCGTCACGCCGGATTCGGCCGTATGCAGCGGCCAGCGATAGAAATCGAACCCCTGCGTTTCGAGGCTTTTGACGGTGTGCTCGGGCAACACCACAAACACTTCGTTGGCATCGACGGGATGCAGCAGCTTCGCCCGCGGGACCGCCTTGAGGCCTTCGGCCATCCGCATCGCCATGGCGTTGGCGTGCCGGGCATTGTTGAGCCACAGCTCCTTCTTGAAGTAGGCAATCAACTGCGCGCTGACGAATCGCAGTTTCGACATCAAATGGCCGGCTCGCTTGCGCCGCCGCTCGAAATCGCGCGCCATCGCCGGATCGAAGAACACGACCGCGTCCGCGCCGAGGGCGCCATTCTTGGTGGCGCCGAGCGACAACACATCGACGCCGCACTTCCACGTCGCTTCCGCCGGCGTGCAGCCGAGGTGCGCCAGGGCGTTGGCGAAGCGTGCGCCGTCCATATGCACCGGAAGCCTGTGCTGCTTGGCGACGTGGCTGATTGCGGCAATTTCCGCGAGGCGATAGACCGTTCCCCACTCGGTGGCTTGCGTGAGTGTCACCGCACCCGGCTTCACGTGATGAATGCCCAGATCCTCGGCAAACGCCACGGCCTTGTTCAGCTGTTCCGGGCGAATCTTGCCGTCCGCGGCGGGAAAGCCGACGAGCTGCGCGCCGCCGGTGAAGAATGCCGGCGCGCCGGCCTCGTCCGTCACGATATGCGCCGCCTCATAACAGTAGATGGCGCCGAAGGTGGGAACCACTTGCGACAGCGCCAGTGCGTTGGCGGCCGTACCGCTGGTCACCGGAAATATCGCGACCTGCTTTTCGAACAGGTCGCTCACCACCGAGGTCAGCTTGGCGGTTAGCTCATCGCCGCCATAGGAAGTGACGAACCCCTCGTTGGCCTTGTGAATCGCCGACATGATGGCATCGCACGCGGGAGCGACATGGTCGCTGCTGAAATTCCGTCCCAAGAGTGTTAACCGCCTAAAGTGAGGGTGATGAGATTGTACCCGTGACCCGTCGCCCGCGTCATTGCAGTCGGCGGCTCAGTCACGGCTTCCAGTTCTTGGCCAGGAACTCGTGGCTCTGTCCTTCACGCTGCCAGATGGCCGCCTCCGGTCGAACCGTCAACAGCCAGATGCGCTGCTCCAACGGCTTGCGCGGCTTGAAACAGGCAGGCCGCAACACCGCGACGGCCCCGCCGTGCTCCGGATCGCGCACCGACTCATAGCGGATGGCATCCACATTCGCCTGGCGCGCGACTCGCGCCATGCGCTGCGAGGCGACGTAGCTGTTTGGATCGGCCCATTCCGCACGCGCCCGCTTGAAGGGAGCTTCCGTCAGGTCGACCAGGCGGCCGTCAATGCCGGCGCGAAACACGGTCTGCGGTGAGGGACCGATGCTGTCCAAGCCTTTCGAGTCCATCAAGAATCGCCAGCGCCAGAATCCCAATTCCGCACACGCGGTGCGCTCTTTCTCAGCTCCATACCAGACCCCGGGATCGGCCGGCGCGCGGAATCGCGAGCCGATCGGGGAGGCGTACCGAAATGGCGTGGCCAACAAATAGTGCAGATCGGCGGCGTCCGTCGGCAGTGCGGGCTTGCTGTGTTCCAAAATGCGTTCGAGGACGAGCTGTTCCTCGACGTTTTCGACCAGCCGCAGCGTTGAGGCGATATGCTGGGCTTCCACGGCCCGCCACAATCGCCGCGTCGCGCGACCCGCCTCAGAGTCGACCGCGGGCGGCGTCCAGATATTGGACGACACGAACCAACCCTTCTGTGCTGCGAATCAGCTCGATCGGACGACCTGCCAGCCCGCTGTTCTCCCCGTTGAGCCAGCCTCTGGCCGCCGAATCGTTGGACCCGATCACGGCATCCAGCGAGCGGAACAAGCGCACGAACAAGGCACTGAGCTCCCATTCCTTCTTCTGGTCATCGAGTGTGTAGGCGCCGTTCGCCATGCGCGAGATGGTCGAGGGGCTCAAGCCCAGGATCTGCGCGAGGCTCGACTGCGTGATTTCCAACAGCGCGCAGGCGCGCAGCACCGCGCCCGTCAGGACACGGCGCGGATCTGGTTTGGATTTGGACTGGGCGCGCGGCATACATGCCTGTAGCAACATTTTAGCGAATTTCATTCTAGCGAAATATCGCCGGAATTACCAATCAGCTCAATTGATGGTAAATACCCGTGTTGGACGGCGGGGTGCGCTTGCTGTTGAGCTTGATGTTGAGGCGCAGCTCGTTGGCCGAGTCGGCGTTGCGGATGGCTTCGTCGTAGGCAATGACACCGTTGTTGTACAGCTCGAACAGCGACCAGTCAAAGGTGCGCATGCCGACTTCGTGCGACTTGCTCATGATCTCCTTCAGTTCATGGAAATCGCCCTTGAGCAGCTTGTCGGCCACGATGGGCGTGTTGAGCAGAATCTCAATGGCAGCGGTGCGGCCGCTGCCGTCTTCTTTGCGCACCAGGCGCTGCGAAATGATGCTCTTGAGATTGCTGGACAGATCCATGAGCACATGCTTGCGGCGCTCGTCGGGAAAGAAGTTCATGATCCGATCGAGCGTCTGGCTCGCGCTGTTGGAATGCAGCGTGCTCATGCACAGATGCCCGGTTTCGGCGAAGGCGATCGCGTGCTCCATGGTTTCGGCATCGCGGATTTCGCCGATCAAAATCACATCCGGAGCCTGGCGCAGCGTATTTTTCAGCGCTTTATGCCACGTAAGCGTATCGATGCCCACGTCACGATGCGTCATCAAGGACATCTGCGATTGATGAATGAACTCGACGGGATCCTCGATCGTGACGATGTGGCCGGGCGATGAACGGTTGCGGTGATCGATCATCGCGGCGAGGGATGTGGATTTTCCCGACCCGGTGGCGCCCACGACCAGCACCATGCCGCGCTTGGTCATCACGATTTCCTTGAAGGTATCGGGAAGACCGAGCTGCTCGAAGCTGGGCATTGCATTGGGAATGGTTCTGATGACCATGCCGACGTTCAGCTGCTGCATGAATACATTGACCCGGAAGCGCGCGACATCCGGGATCGCAATGGAGAAATTGCACTCCAGCTCCTTGGCGAATTCCGCGCGCTGGCGCTCGCTCATGATGGCGTGGGCCAGATCGCGCGTGACTTCCCCGGTCAATTTCTGTGTGGCAAGGGGCTGCATCTTTCCCTGAGTCTTCATGCTCGGCGGAAAGTCCCTCGAGATGAACAGGTCTGAGCCGCCGGCGCGCGTCATCGCCGTGAGCAGCTTGACCATGTAGGACTTGGCTTGTTCTTCGCTCAGCGACATGGACCACCCTTCAGCTGTTTCTTGATCTTCGAATATAGGCCCGCGGATCTTGTCAGGTCCGCGACGGAGTTAACAGGCCGCGACTTATGCGCGGCCTCAGCTGGGGTTCGTCATGGTGCCGATGAACAGCAGCTCGCCGGTCTTATCGTCGCGAATGGCGTAAAGAAACGGACGATCCAGCGTCAGCGTGAACAGCGGCAGCTCCACGGCAACCGGCATGATCGTGACCGTGGTGGCCCCCGCTGCAACCGTCCCGCTCTCGTCCACTTCAACGACGGTCTTGTGTTCGACGTCGCCGATGCAGACCAGCCCGATGCCCGGAAAACTTGCCTGCGGACTGGAACAAAAGGCGTCTTGCATCCCCAACGCCGTGAGCGGCTGCACCAGCGATGCGCCATAGCTCGTGGAGAAGCGCGGCAGCGCCAAATTGCCCATCCCGGTCTGCAGCTGAGCCTCCCAGCCACTCACCGTGTCGGAAGTAATACCGGCGGCGAAACTGCTCAGGCTGGTGCCCTGATCCGGCAGCACCACCAGCATGCTCAACCGTCCCTGGCCGTACGGAATGCGCACCGCCTGAAAGTTGGCGCCCTTAAGATACCCGTAGGTCGCCGACTGATGCATCATCTGCACCGACACTTGAGTCCCGTCCGCCAAGGTGAACGGTGCGGGGGCGGTCTGGCTGGGATCAAACGCCGTCGCCCACTGGCCCTTGAAGTAAATGACGTTGGCGATGACCGCGATCACGCTGCGATAGTCGATGTTCGGCAGAATGTTGGTGATCAACCCATTGGTCTCAGTGCTGACCCAGTTGTTCACGTTGGCGGGCGCGCCGGCGAGGTCGCCGACCGTGGCGCCGTAGTACGTTTGATCCATCTGGGTAAACGCAGCCGGCACCGAATCCACCGCCAAATGCATCCACAGCGAATTGGCGATGGTGAGTTGCACCTTTGGATCGGGATTCATCAAGGAGCCCTGCAGTGCGGCGTTGTCGTTGTTCAAATCCGGTGTGCTCAAGGAGCCGAGCTGCAGCGTCTGCGCCATGCCCTGTTGGGTGACGCCGGCCGCACCGTTGTAGACGATCTGCAGCGCCATGGCGACGCTGATTGGCGCGATGGCCACATTGCCGGTGGCGCCGGAGTTCAGATTCTGGAACAGCTTCAGGCCGAAAGTGTTGTCGGCGGTGACGATCGCGGGATCTACCGGTGTGTCGGCGGCCTGCGCCTGCATGACGGCCGGCGGCGCCCCCGCGCTGGGACTGTTGGGCGTGCTCGGCGGCATGGGATTCATGCTCATCGGGCCTGCGTCCATCGATGAGCCGCCGCCGCAGCCTGCCAACGCCCCGGCCAGCATCACGCTGGCGCCCAAGCCGAGTTGGCGGCAATGATTGCGCTGTCTCATGACTCCTCCCGCAGCTTTCCGTCGCGTGCATCGCGCCAACCGGAGTTTAATCCCAAGAGCAAACGGCGGAAAATTGCGGGTTTTTGTCGCCCCGCGGCGACAGCGCTAGCGGGCGCGGGGCGCGCCGGTCCGCCAGCGCTGGGTAAATTCGTGCCGATCCGTCTCGGTTTCCAGTTCCTTCGCCAGGTGGACCACCAGTTCCTCGAGACTCGAGACGCGCGCGGCGGCCGCCTTGACCAAGTGCCGGGCGATCGGTCCGATGTAGCCCGCCAGCAGCCGCTCCGCGCGCACCACCTCAGCCGTATCCAGGGGCGGCGGCCCCGTCAACATGGGCGCCGGTTGCGTGCCGGCAATGTCCGGCGTCGGCGCACGGCTCAATTCGGGCTTTGACAAATGGTTCTTAAGATATGCGCACAGCCGCGCATAGTGCGGTTCTCGCGGCGGCGGGAACGCGTCCAGCCAATGCTGCGCGCTCAGGAAATATTCCAGGCTCTTCGAGGGCAGCACATTCGCAATGCGAAACGGCAGGATGCTCACCTGCTTGTGAACCGCCCGCTCCACTTCGCGGCGGACCTGCGGCGAATCGTTGCTGCTCGCCGAGAACACCAAAATCATGACTCGCGCGTTCGATATCGCGTCGATGATTTCCGCCGCCCAGTCCGCCGAGGGCGCAATGTCGCGCGGCGCAATCCAACAGCTGATATCTTCCCGCTCGAGGCGTGCGACCATCTCGACGGCGCATTCGTAATCCGGCTGCGAATAACTGATGAAGACTTCCCGCGCCATGACCTCAGGTCCCCAAGAGGCGCAGCGCCTTTTCCAGGCTCTTGCGCATGCGCTCGAATGACCGCGCCACCGATGCGATTTCCGTGGCGCCTCCCTGCGGGAATGCCTCCGCCGACATGTCCCCCTGGCTCACGCGGTCGGCAACCAATGCCATGCGCCGCACCGGCCGCACCACCAGCCGATAGAGAAGCAGGTTCACGACCAGAAACGCCGCGGCGAACACCGCCACCAGCAAAATCATGAAGGCGCGAAACTCCCGCTTGGCGTTGGCCGTCGCACTCTCGAAGGGTACCGATACGACTTGTGCGGCCACGATTTCATTGGGCTGCCAACCGAAGCCGTTGTCGCCGCCGTAGCGCGCAATCAAGCTTTGCGGGGCCGCCGAGGGGATGCTGTGGCAGACGAGGCACTCAGGCTTGGCGCGAATCGGCCTCGCCAGGTACAGGGATCGGCCCATCGGCGTGTCGCGCACGCCGATGACTTGTTGGATCTCGGCATCGTTGCGAAAGCGCTGAATGATGTCGCCCTCCCAGTCAGCCGCTCGATCGCGCGGATTGGTCGGATTGAGCGTGGCCTCTTTGTACGCATACTCCGGATGCCGCTCGTGAAACTTCAGGAAGTTTTGCGTTGCGGCGTAGGAAGGCACGCTCTGCGGCGGAAATTCCTCCTTCATCCGCGCCGAAATCAACGGCAAAATCTCGGTGGCGGTGTACGCGCGCACCGCCGCCGCACTGTCCATCATCAGGCCCGCCTCGGCGAGCACTTCGCGCTGCGCATTGGCCTCGAGCATGGCCCAGCAAATATATCCCGCCAGCAGTGCTGCAATCAAAAACACGGCGCCCAGCGCCGCGTTGATTCGAAACAATAAACTCATGCTTTAGGTGGCAATGACGATGCCGTGTTCTAGTTTACGCCGAGCAGGGCCCCGGATTGTACACGCGTTTACCCGCGCAGACGCCCCTGCAAATCATCCCGGGTCGACTTGATGTGGGAATGCATCAGCGCGCGCGCCTCGCGGGATTTTCCCGCGCTCCACGCCTTCAGCAGCGCGGCGTGCTCACGCGTCGCCCGCTTTGCCCTGCCCTCGGGCCGCAGATGAGCTTGCACATAGCGCTGTGCGAGGGTGTGCAGGCGGCTCAAGATCTCGGCGGCAACGGGCTGCAAACGCGGCACGATCAGCAGCAAGTGATAGGCACGGTTGAGCTGCCCGGAGGAGCCGAACTCGCCCGCAGCGGTTGCTTCGTTCAGTTGATCCAGCGCGGCTCGCGCCGCGGCATGATCGGCGGCACCCGCCAGCGTCGCGCCGCGCGCCACGGCACTGGGCTCGATCTGCAGACGCAACCTGAATACTTCGTCCAGTTCGGCGCGCGCCAGCGGGCGCACCTGGAAACCGCGATTCGGAAATATATCGACCAGGCCTTCCGATTGCAGCTGCACCAGCGCCTCGCGCACCGGGATCTTGCTCGTGCCGAATTCTGCGGCCAGGCTGTCTTGGCGCAGCGCCGACCCGGGTGCGTAGGCACCGGAGAGGATGCGGTCGCGAAATCGCACGATCAGCTGGCTGGTCATGGACTGCACGAGCATTTCGGTCATGCGCGAATGCCCCAGCAGAAAGGATCGTCGGGATCGAGCCGCAGCATGTTCTCGCCGGTGACATGCGCGCGGCCGGTGATCGTCGGCACCACTTCGCCCTTGCTGCGATCATGCCAGCGGAAGGTGGCCTCGAAGGTGCTGCCGATCAAGCTCTCCTGGACCCACACCGCGCCCTCGAGGAGCTTGCCCTCGGCGGCCAGGCAGGCGAGCTTCGCGCTGGTGCCGGTGCCGCACGGCGATCGATCATACGCCTTGCCGGGACAGAGCACGAAATTGCGGCTGTGGACGCCGGACAGGACCGACGGGCCAAACAGCTCCACGTGATCCACCAACGGGTGACCCTGCGCATTGACCGCCGCGCGCACTTTCCACGAAAAATCGGTCAGGGCGTCGACATTCTCCAGATTGATGATCTGGCCGTGCTCGGACACCAAAAAGAACCAGTTGCCGCCCCAGGCGACATCACCGACCACGCGGCCGATCCCCGCGACGTCCACCGCGACGTGGGCCTGCGCGCGGTAGCTCACCACGTTGGCGACGCTGATGCGGCCGTCGGGAAGCAGTTCCACATCCACGGCGCCCACCGGTGTGTCGATCTTGGTTGCGCCCGGAGAGAGCATGCCGGCGAACTTGAGCGAGGCGATCAGGCCGATCGTGCCGTGGCCGCACATCCCGAGGTAGCCCACATTGTTGAAGTAGATGACGCCGAACCGGCAGCCGGCACGATGCGGTTTGACCAGCAGTGCGCCGACCAACGGGTCCGAGCCGCGCGGCTCATTGACGATGGCGCAGCGATACTCATCGAAATGTTCGCGAAAACGTTGCGCACGGTCCGCCAGCGGTCCATCCCCCAGTTCAGGTCCGCCCTCGAGCACCAGGCGGGTGGGCTCCCCGCCGGTGTGCGAATCGATCACCCGAATCGAGCGCATCCTAGGAGCTGGCCCGCGTATTCAGCGTGAGCCGCGTGTCGCGCGCACGTTCGATCATGGCGATCACGGCGGCGCGCCGCTCGCCGGCCAGCGGCAAGCGCGGCGGGCGCACGCGCTCCGAGCCGCGGCCCATGATCTGCTCAGCGAGCTTGATGGATTGCACCAGATCGTGTTCCGCGTCCAGATGCAGCAACGGCATGAACCAGCGATAGATGCGGCGCGCCTCATCGAGGTCGCCCTGGCGCAGCGACTCGTAAAAGCGCAACGATTCGACCGGAAAGGCATTGGTCAGACCGGAGACCCAGCCCTTTGCGCCGAGGGTGAGACCCTCAAAGGCGACATCATCGAGGCCCGCGAACAGCACGAAGCGCTCACCGAACGCATTGATAATGTCGGTAAAGCGGCGCGAATCCGCGGCAGACTCCTTGATCGCCACGATATTGGGGACATCCGCCAGTCGCGCGAGCGTCGCGATGTCGATATTCACGCGGTAGGAAGGCGGATTGTTGTACAGCATGATGGGCAGCCCGCTGGCCGCCGCCACGGTCTTGAAATGGTATTCGAGTTCCGCGGCGGTCGGTACGTACACCATGGCCGGCAGGACCATCAGCCCGCTCGCGCCCAGGCGCTCGGCGTCGCGTGCGAAGCCGGCCGCCGTCGCGGTGGTGAACTCCGAAACCCCGACTATCACGGGCGCCTTGCCCTCGCTCACCTCGACGGCGGCTTGCAGGACGCGGCGCTTTTCATCGGCATTGAGCGAGTTCCCCTCGCCCACCGTCCCCATCAATACCAGGCCGTGAACCCCATCATCGAGCAAGGCCTTCTGCACCCGCTGCGTGGCGGGCAAATCCACCTGCATGGCGGGATCGAACTGCGTGGTTGCCGCCGGAAACACGCCGGACCATGAGCAGGGGTAGGGCTTAGTCATGAAGGCGTTCCGTAGGGGTTGCTTGCACGATCGTAGATCGTATACGGTGCTGCCATGGATGAGCAAGACACCATCGCGGTGGTCGGCGCCGGGGTGATCGGCGCGGCTGCGGCTTTCGCCCTGGCGCGCGAGGGGCGCCGGGTTTTGCTGCTGGATCGCGCCGAGCCGGGAACGGCGGGCGCCAGCTTCGGCAACGCGGGACATATCGCTGCCGAAATGGTGCAGCCGCTGCCCTCGCCGGGGCTGTTGTTCGGGTTTTATCGCGAGCTGTTCCGTTTCGGCGGCGCGTTGGATCTGCCGCCGCGCCAGGCGCTGCGCATGGCGCCCTGGATCGGCAAGTTTGCGTCCGCGGCGTTTCACCGCACTGAAAACACGCGCCAGTTGGCGCCGCTGGTGCGCCCCTCCGGGGAGGTGTGGGAACGCTGGGTGCAAGCCATCGGACGGCCCGAACTGCTGCGCCGGCGCGGACACTATGAGATCGCATTGGGGCCGAAAGCCCAGGCTCGTATGCTGCGCTATGGGCAGGAAATGGCGCGAATCGACGTCGAGACCCGCCCCATGTCCGCCGAGCAACTCCTGCCATTGCAGCGGGGTGCGAATGCCGCCAGCGCCGCGGGACTCTGGTTTGCGGACTCGGCGTACATCGTTGACCCCCTGGAGACCGTGCGCGCGCTGGTGGCCGCGGCGCTCAAGTGCGGCGCCACGTTTCGGCAACTGGATGTGAAGGGTCTGCGGCCGCGCGGCGCAAAGATTGAAATCCTGAGCGAGGCAGCCGCATTGATGGTCGACAGCGCCCTGGTGTGCGGCGGCGTGCGTTCCGCGCCATTGCTCGCACCGTTCGGATTGCGCGCGCCGCTGCAGGCCGTGCGCGGCTATCACGTCGAAATGCCCGGGCAAGCCACCTTTTTCGATGCGCCCGTTGCCTACGTCGATGCCCGCATCGTCGTCACGCCCATGAGCGGACGCGTGCGCGCGACCAGCTACATGGAATTTGCGGATCCGGATGCGCCTGCCGATGCCCGCAAGCCCGCGCGCCTGCGGCGCCAACTGCGCGCACTCGGGTATGCCTGCGAGCTCGAAGGCCCGAGCTGGCTCGGCTCGCGCCCCGTGCTGCCCGACTATCTGCCGGGAATCGGCCGCGCGCCGGGACCGGCAAAGCTGTTCTATGCCGTCGGCCATCAGCACATTGGGCTGACCCTTGCGCCGTTCACGGCAGAGATCGTGGCGGAGCTGGTCGCCGGTCGCGAGCCGCCGATTCCAATTGCGGCGTACGATCTGCAACGCTTTTAAATCTCGAAGAACGAAGGGAGCATTTATGCATACACGTTCACCCTGGACCCTGGCGGCAGCTTGTCTGTTGACGCTCTCGGCCTGCAACCAAGCGCCCAACGCCGATGCGCGTCTGCAGGCCGTTTACAGCGATGAATGGAAGTGGCGCGAAGAGCAGTTCCCGGACAACGAAGATGCGCAAAAACGCATCCAGGATCACCTGCCCAAGGTCGACCCGGCCAGTCAGGCCCAGCGCCTGCACATGTGGCAGGAGGTGCTGCAGAAGCTCGATGCGATTCCGCGGGCCGAGCTCTCGCCGGCGGAGCAATTGAACTATGACGTGTATCACCCGCAGATCGAGGCGCTGATAGCCGATCAAAAGTTTCGTGAATTTGAAATGCCCGCCAACTCGGACACCACGTTCTGGACCGATCTCGGCTACACCGCGCGGCGGCAATATCGATCCTTGCAGGACTACCGCAATTGGATCAGCCAAATGCGGGACATTCCGCGCTACTTCCACGAACAGATGGACGAAATGCGCGCCGGGCTGAAGCGCGGATTCACGCCGCCGAAGGTTACGCTCGAGGGGCGCGACGCCTCGATCACCGCGGTTACGGACGCGACCCCGGAGGCGAGCCTGTTCTACACGCCGTTCAAGGATATGCCGGGTATCGCGGAGTCAGACCGCAAAGCCCTGCGCGATCAGGCGATCGGCGTGATTCGCGACACCGTGCAGCCTGCCTATCGGGAACTGCTGACCTTCTTTCGCAGCGAGTATTTTCCGGGCACGCGCACGACGCTGGCCGCGTACGACCTGCCGGACGGCAAAGACTACTATCGATCCCGCATCTTAAAATTCACCACGCTCGCTGAGGATCCGGCCGCGATTCATGCATTCGGCGAAGCGGAGGTCGCGCGCCTGCACGAGCAGATGCTCGCCGCAATGAAGGAAACCGGATTTGCGGGGGACTTTCCCGCGTTCCTCACGTTTCTGCGCAAGGACCCGCAGTTCTACGCGAAGACGCCCGAGGAGTTGCTCATGCGCGCGGCGTGGATTGCCAAGCGCTTTGACGGCAAGGCGTCGCAGTTCTTTGGGCTGTTGCCGCGGGCGCGCTTTGCCATTAAGCCGGTGCCGGACGATCTGGCGCCTTTCTACACCTCGGGCCGCGGCGGCCCGGGCGTGTACTTGCTGAACACCTACAACCTCCCGGGGCGGCCGCTCTACAATTTGACCGCGCTGACGCTGCATGAGTCCGCACCCGGCCACGCCTTCCAGATGCCGATCGCACTGGAGCACAAGCAGCAGCCGGAATTTCGGCAGCACACGTATCTCTCCTCGTATGGGGAAGGCTGGGCGCTGTACTGCGAGACCTTGGGTGTTGAGATGGGCATGTACGACACGCCCTACGACCGCTTCGGCATGCTGAACTACCAGATCTGGCGCGCCGCGCGGCTCGTGGTCGATACCGGCATTCATTCCCAAGGATGGAGCCGGGATCGGGCAATCGCCTACTTTCGCGACTATACCGCGCTGCCGTTGCATGAAATCGACACTGAAATCGACCGATACATTGCCTGGCCCGCACAGGCGCTGTCCTACTATTTGGGCGAGGACGCGATCTTGAAATCCCGGGCCAAGGCGGAAAAAGCGCTGGGCGAGAAATTCAACGTCCGCGCCTTCCACGACGCCGTGCTCGAATTGGGATCCGTGCCGATTCCGGTGCTGCAGGGGCGCATCGATCGCTTCATTGCCGACGGCGGCAAGGGTCCCTACCCCGAGATGGAATAGGGACGCCGGTGAATATCGGCAGACTCGCCTTACTCGCCGCCATCGGGTTGATGGCGTTGACCTATATCGGGCGCTGGTGGTGGTTGGAGCGCGCGCGCGGCGCGGATCCCGCTCGGCCGCGCCGGCCGCGCGTCTCGGATCTGCTGGTGGGCTTCGTCACGAATTTTTTCGACACGTTGGGGATAGGTTGCTTTGCGCCCACGACGGCCTACTACAAGCTGCGCAGCCGCATGCCCGACGAGGAGATTCCGGGCACGTTGAATACCGGCCACGCGCTTCCCGCGATGACCGAGGCCCTGATCTTTATCGCCATCGTCAGTGTCGACATGACCACGCTGGTCAGCATGATTGCCGCGGCCGTGCTCGGCGCGTGGCTCGGCGTTGGAATCGTCTCGGGGCTGTCGCGCCGCGCGATTCAGCTCGGCATGGGCGGCGCACTGATGTGCGCGGCGCTGCTGTTCTTGGCGAAAAACCTCAATTGGGTGCCGGGGGGCGGCGACGCACTGGCCTTGCACGGGCCCACGCTGTTCTTCGCGGTCGGCGTCAATTTCTTGCTGGGTGCATTGATGATGCTGGGCGTTGGGCTGTTTGCGCCCTGCCTGATTCTGGTGAGCCTGCTCGGCATGAGTCCATTGGCGGCCTTCCCCATCATGATGGGTTCCTGCGCTTTGCTGATGCCGGTTGGCGGCGCACGCTTTGTGCGCAGCGGACGCTACAACGTGAGCGCGGCGCTCGGCCTCGCGATCGGAGGCATTCCGGGCGTTCTGCTGGCCGCCTTCGTTGTCTGGTCCCTGCCGATCGACTGGATGCGCTGGCTCGTGCTGATCGTGGTGGTGTATGCGGCCGTGCAGATGTTGCGGTCGGCTCGACGCCCATAAAATCAAGCACTTGGACATACTCCGGCCGATATTCTGGGTTTGCCCAAAATCTGGCGCATAACGCCAATTTCCGAGATTGCTGCTTGCCATTAGAGACACCATAATGGTTCCATTATGGTTTCATTGGTCGGACCTCGCCATGCCCACGACGATTACGCTGAAAAATATCCCCGACGAGATTTATACGCGCTTGAAGGATTTAGCCGCGACACACAGGCGCAGTCTGAATAGCGAAGCGATCAGTTGTTTGGAATCGGTGCTGGTGCCCCACCAGATCAGCCCAACCGAGCGCCTCGAGCGTGCGCGCGAATTGCGCAGCGGCCTGCGAAGAACCGCGTTCCGCATTGCTGATTTGGACAAATTGAAGCGGCTGGGACGTGCATGATCGTCGTGGATTCCAACATAGTGGCGTATTTGTATCTGCCCACCGCACATACAGAACGCGCGGAGTCGCTCTTGGGTCACGATTCGGATTGGGCTGCACCGATTCTATGGCGAAGCGAGTTTAGAAATATATTGACTGGGTACCTAAGGCGGAAACTGCTGTCGTTCGATCACGCAGTCGAGATCCAGCGCGAGGCGGAAAGCCTGCTGTTCGGCGCCGAGTACGAGATCGAATCCGAGAGGGTCCTTGCGCTTGCTCGCGACAGCACATGCTCTGCATACGACTGTGAGTTCGTCGCCTTGGCGATGAAGCTCAATTCCAGGCTGGTGACGATGGACAGCGCGCTATTGCGCGCATTTCCAAATTGCACCGAGCCTCTGCCGACCAGTTAGCCCCCCGGAAGCGGGACGAAGTACCTTCAGCGCGCATCGCCCAGCGATGAGCCGCCGTCGCAGTCGAGGATGGTGCCGGTGATGTAGGCCGCCGAATCGCTGCATAGGAACACCGCGCTCTCCGCGATTTCCGCAATGGCTCCATAGCGGCGCAACGCGATGCGGCTCACTATCGCGTTTTCGGCCTCGGGAGTCGGCGCCAGGCGCGCCATGCCTTCGGTGCCGGCGATCGGGCCCGGCGAGATGCCGTTGACGCGCACACCTGAAGGGCCCCACTCCATGGCCAGCACGCGAATGAGCTGATTCACGCCGGCCTTTGCCGCGCAGACGTGCGCCTGGCGCATCATGGGGCGCACCGCTTGACCGGCGCTGATGGCAATCAACGATGCACCGGGCGTACGCAACAGGTCATGGGCGCCGCGGAACACGTTGAAGGTGCCGTTGAGATCGATGTCCACGACGGTGCGAAAGCCGTTGGCCGACAGACCCACCACGGGCGCCACGAAATTTCCCGCCGCTCCGGACACCACGATGTCCAGTGCTCCGAACTGTTTCGCGACAGTTTCGAGCACGGTGCGCGTGGCCGCATAGTCGCGCACGTCGCAGCTGAATCCCAGCGCGCCCGCGCCGATCGAGGCCGCGGCGTTGGCCGCCTTCTCCGGATTGCGCCCGGCCACCGCCACGCGCGCGCCCAGCTCCGCAAAACGCCTGGCAATGCCTAAGTTGATGCCGCTGGTGCCGCCGGCGATGAAGGCCGTTTTACCGGCCAATAGCTGTTCCTTGAATGCGCTCACGCTGAAAGCTCCCCCTGACGGCGCGCCGCTAGAGCGAGCGCGCGATAATAACCTTCATGATTTCGGTCGAGCCGCCGTAAATGCGCGCGATGCGCGAGTCGCGAAAAATGCGCGCGATCGGATACTCGTTGATGTAACCGTAGCCGCCGTGCAATTGCAGGCAGTCGTCCACAATCTGCCATTCGGTTTCAGTGGCCCACATCTTGGCAATCGCCGCCGTGGTGCCATCGAGCGAACCGTTCAGCACGCGCGCGATGCAATCGTTGATGAACACCTTGGCCACGGTGGCCTTGGCCTTGGCGTCGGCCAGCTTGAATTGCGAGTTCTGAAAATCCATCAGGCGCTGGCCGAAGGCCTTGCGATTTTTCACGTACTCGATGGTCGTTTCCAGCGCCTTCTCCATGGTGATGACGGCTCCGATGGCGATCAGCAGCCGTTCGCGCGGCAGCTCCGCCATCAGCTGGGAAAATCCCTTGCCTTCCTGCATGCCCAGCAGGTTCTCGGCCGGCACCCACACGTCGTCGAAAAAAAGCTCGGACGTGTCCTGAGCATCGAGCCCGATCTTGTCGAGCTTCTTGCCGCGCCTGAATCCCTGTACCGCATCCGTTTCCACTACAACCAAGGACACGCCGCGCGAGCCTTGTGCGGGGTCGGTCTTCGCGACGACGACGATGAAATCGGCGATCTGGCCATTGGAGATGAAGGTCTTCGAACCGCTGATGCGGTAGCCATCGCCATCGCGGCGTGCCGTAGTGCGGATGGCCTGCAAGTCCGAGCCGGCGCCGGGCTCGCTCATGGCGATGGCACACACGCGTTCGCCGGAAACGAGCTTCGGCAGCCAGCGCCGCTTCTGCTCCTCCGTTCCATGCAGCACGATGTAGGGCGTGACGATGACATTGTGCAAGCCCAGCGCGAAACCCTCGAGATTCTGCCGCGCAACCACATCCAGCAGCACCAGTTCGTGACGAAAGTCAGCCCCCGGGCCGCCATACGCCTCCGGAACCGTGACACCCAGAAATCCCGCCGCGCCGGTTTCCCGCCAAAAGGAACGTTCAACCTGGCCGGCTTCGCGCCAGCCCAGCACGCGTTCGGGCGGCGCAGCGCGTTCGAAAAAGCGGTTCGCGGAATCGGCGAACATTTGAATGTCCGGATCCTGCATGAAAGCGGGCGGCGGCACATCAAGCACAGACATGGCTTACTCCCCCTCTAGACGACGGCCGGATCAGGCATGGAAGACGGCGAATTCCTCGAGCGCCGCGCGATCGGTGCGCAGCCGATTGATCGGCGCTGCATAGTCGCCATACCCCAGCGCCAAACCGCAGAACAGCATATAGGTCGAATCCACGCCCAGGAATTCGACCACTTCTTTGTGCCAAATGGCCCAGGATTCCTGTGCGCAGGTCTCCAGGCCCTGCTCGCGGGCGAGCAACATGATGTTCTGGATGAACATGCCGAGATCGGACCACTGCGGCGGCCCCATGATGCGGTCGAGAAAAAAGAACATCCCGACGGGCGCACCGAAGAAATTATAGTTTTGCGCGAACTGCCGATGGCGCGCCGCCTTGTCTTCGCGCGCTATGCCGATGAGCCCATACAAATCCTCGCCGTTCTTGTGCCGGCGCGCGCGGTACGGTTCCTTTAGTTCGGGCGGATACACGTGGTATTCCGCGGCCCCACCGAAGGGTTTGGCGAGAAACTGCGGCGTCAATTGCGCGCGAAACCGCGCCATCGACTCTCCGGCGAGCACGTGCACGATCCAGGGCTGCAAATTGCCGCCGGAAGGCGCAAAACGCGCCGTGTCGAGCAGCCGGCGAATCGTCGCCGTGGCCACCGGCTGATGGGTGAAGGATCGGCACGAGTGACGCGACAAGATGGCATCGCTCACACCGACAGCCGCGGACTTGATCGCCTTGCCTTCCTGCACTGATTCCCCCGACACGCGCTACTCGCCGCAAAAAGTGGCCAACCGCCGTGGCCGACTTTACTATGATGCCACACCGTCCATTGGGGAAGCTCATGCCCGACGCATTGATCATTGACGCATGCCGAACACCGCGCGGCATCGGCAAGGCCGATAAGGGCGCGCTCGCACACCTGCACCCTCAGCACTTGGGCGCGACCGTGCTCAAGGCCATCGCCGAGCGCAATCGCTTGGACACGAAGGAAGTGGACGATGTCATTTGGGGCACGTCCACGCAGGTCGATAAGCAGGGCGCGGACTTAGGGAGAATGGCGGCGCTGGACGCCGGCTACGATATCGTCTCGAGCGGTGTGACCTTGGATCGCTTTTGCGGATCCGGCATCACCACCGTGAATCTGGCCAGCGCTGCGGTCATGTCCGGCATGGAGGATCTGGTGGTTGCCGGCGGCACGGAAATGATGTCCTTTACCGCCAGTCTGCCGCACGGGTCGCCGTTCATGGACCGGGGCAATGAGCACCTGCGCGCGCTGCACCCGCAGTCGCACCAGGGCGTTTGCGCCGATGCCATCGCGACATTGGAAGGCATCAGCCGAGCCGACGTCGATGCGCTGGCGCTGGAAAGCCAGAAGCGCGCGGCGCGCGCCATTGAAGGCGGCCATTTTAACCGCAGCCTGGTTCCGGTATTGAATCCAGACGGCAGCCTGGCGCTTGGCCAGGAGCAGTTCCCACGTCCGCAAACGACCGCAGAAGGACTCGCGGCCTTGAAGCCCTCATTCGCCGCCATCGCGGATTATGCGTTGGACCAGAGCGGCACGACGTATCGGCGCTTGATCCTCAAGAAGCATCCGGGCCTCGAGATAACCCACATTCACCATGCCGGCAACAGTTCCGGCGTGGTCGATGGCGCCGCCGCGTTGTTGATCGCTTCGCCGGCCTACGCGCGCCGACGTGGACTCCAAGCCCGCGCCCGCGTCCTCGCCTACGCCAACATGGGCGACTCGCCCACCCTGATGCTGAACGCGCCGGTGCCGGCCGCGAGAAAGGCACTGCAACGCGCCGGACTCGAGGTGCAGGATATCGATCTTTGGGAAATCAACGAAGCCTTTGCCGTGGTCGCCGAGAAATTCATTCGCGACCTCAAACTCGATCGCGACAAAGTGAATGTGAATGGCGGTGCGATCGCCCTCGGCCATCCGATCGGCGCAACCGGCTCGATCTTGATCGGCACATTGCTCGATGAGCTCGAGCGGCGCGACTTGAAGCGGGGACTTGCGACCATGTGCGCCGGCGGCGGCATGGCCCCCGCCATTATCATCGAACGGGTTTAGGAATACTCGGACAGCCTCCTCACCCACACGGTATCGCCATCCGACCCGCGCACGGCCGTCCCCGCCGCACCGACGGGTTCGTGCTCGCCTGAGGTGAGCCAGTGGATGGTCGCTGCGTCGGCGGCGGGAACTTTGGCAATGAAGCGCGCCCCGCTCGGCGCGCGCCCGATGACGGCCCCTTGCTGGGGCGCGCCTTCGCGGTCGTAGAGGACGGTGTAGGTTTCCACCGTCGCAGGGCCGAGATAGTCCTCTTCAACCCGCGGCGCCGGCCCCCGCAGCGAATCCGCCTCGGCCTGATAGTCGAAGCGCTGTGGAAAGCTGTCCGCTGCAAAGGCTGCGCGGCTCAGCACAATCGAGTGATTGTGCGTGGCCAGCCCGCCGTTCGCGAACAGCAATCCATGGCGTCCGGCTTGCCGCAGCGCCAGTACCATGCTCACCACCGCATGACTCATGTAATTGCCGACCGGGCCGCCGCCGAAGGTCAGGCCGCCAAAAACACTGGCGGCCCGCTCCACGGGCCAACCTATCACCCGTCGCGCCATCTTCGGCACGCAGGGGAAACAACTATAGAGTTCGGCGTAGTCCAGATCCGCCATTGCCAATTCGTTCAATTCCAACGCTTTGCGTATCGACACGGCCATGCTCGGCGATTCCGCGAAGCTCGCGCGCGCCATCAGATCAACCGGTTCATGCGCCGCTGCGCCTTGGCCGACGAAAATCATCCGATCCTCGCTGATGCCTCGCGCGCGTGCCCAGCCCAAGCTGGTCACGAGAAAGGCGGCGCCTTGATTGACGCTGCTGTTGGCCACCATGAGCTTGCAGTAGGGAAAGGCAATCGGACGATTTGCTGCCGACACGGTCTTGATTTCCTCGGCCGACACGCGTCTTCGCAGCCAGGCTCCGGGATTGTTTTCCGCCACCGCCGAAAAATGCGACCAGATCTCGGCGCTCTCCGCCTGGCCCTGCGCCAGGCTCTGTCCGTACGCGGCACGGCACGCGTTCTCGTACAAGGGATACACATCCACGGGTGCGATGAGTCCATAGCGATGCCGATACGAGGGTCCGCGACGCAGGGCCACCGCGCGCACGGCATTGTCCGCAAGTGAGCCGCCGGCCTGGGCTGCGCGCCGCGCCGCGGTGCGCAGCGCTTCGCCGCCGGCGATGGCTGCGACCTTTACCTCGCCGGCGCCGATGCGATTGGCGGCCTCATTCAGCAAGAGTACGGGACTGTCGCCGCTGGCATATCCCGACTTGTAGCAAATACGCGGGGCCGCGCCGATGCGCTGGGCCAACGGCGCCGAAACGTCGCCGAGTTCCGGGCACGATATTTGGTCGACGACTCCCAGGGAGTCGATCTGCGCAAGCCATCCGCCGCCGGCATCCGCGTCTGCCGCGTGCAGCGCGGCCTCCATGAGCCCCAACGAGTCAAGACCCACTGCCTTGCGGTCATTCTCATCGCGATCATTGACCTGGCCGACGCCAATGATCACGGGGATGCGACTATAATTCTCGACCGACATATACAATTTAAGAACATGATCACGGCCAGCCCTACTTCCCATAGTTACATTTCTCAGCGGCTAAAGCTTCACTACGTCGATTGGGGAAATCCGCAGGCGCCGCCTCTGTTGCTCCTGCACGGCGGCCGAGATCATTGCCGAAGTTGGGATTGGGTGGCAGACCGCTTGCGCGCCGACTGGCATGTGATGGCCACCGATTTGCGCGGTCACGGGGACAGCGCCTGGTCCCCGGATGGGGACTACTCGATGGCAGCCTATGTCTATGACCTCGCGCAGATCATTCATCAGCTCGAACTGTCTCCCGTCACGATCGTGGCGCATTCTCTGGGCGGCAACGTGGCGCTTCGCTATACCGGATTGTATCCGGACAACGTGCGCCGCGTGGTCGCCATCGAAGGCTTAGGGCCCTCGCCGAAAATGCTGGCCGAACGGCAGCAGCAGGGTCTGCAGCAACTCTGGCAGGAATGGATTCGCGATCGGCGCGCGGTCAGCGCGCGAAGCCCGCGCCGCTACGCAACGCTGGCCGATGCCCTGGATCGGATGCGCAGCGAGAACAAATACTTGAGCCCCGAACAAGCGCAGCATCTCACGCAGCACGCCGCCAGCCGCAACGAAGACGGCACGTGGAGCTGGAAGTTCGACAACTACGTGCACGTGTTCCCCCCCGTCGACATCGCGTCCGAGCAGTTGCAGCAGTTGTGGGGTGCGATCAGTTGTCCCACGCTGCTTTGCTACGGCGACAAAAGCTGGGCATCGAATCCTGAGAAAGACGGGCGCGCAAGGCACTTCCGCCACGCGCGTGTCGTGAGTTTCGCCGACGCCGGACATTGGGTGCACCACGATCAGTTGGATGCCTTCATGGCCGTGCTGCGGGATTTCCTAAAGCAATGAAGCGGCAAAGAATGCCTGCAGGCGGCGCGGGTATTCGGTTCCCGCGGCCTGCGCATAATGTCCATGTTGGCTGCCATTGATGATCCACAGGCTCTTCGGCTCGCGCGCCGCGTCGTAGAGCTTTTGAGTCATCTCCATGGGGATTTCGAAATCATCCGCCTGACCGATGATCAAGAGCGGCCTCGGCGATATCCGGCCGATGAGGCGCACCGCGGTTCTGTCCTCCGCGAATAGATCCGATTCGCGCAGCGCCCAGCGCGCCGGCCAGGCGCTCAACGGCCCCCATTTCGTGTAATGCAGACGGATGAAGGTGTCGAAGTCGCTGGGTGCTGATTCGAGCGCGATGGCATGCAGCCGCGGATCGCGGGCCGCCACCTGCGTCAAGACGAAGCCGCCCATCGAGAAGCCCAAGCCGCCGATCCGATCGGGATCGGCATCCGCTCTGGCCGCTGTCCAGTCGATCGCGGAACTCAGCGCATTCCGGGCCGCGGAATCCCATCGTATGATTCCTTCGCTCTCGCCGAGTCCCGGCCAATCGAACGCCAGCACGCCAAATCCGCCCTCCGCGAGCAAGCGTATTTCAGTGAGCATGCTGGCTCGATCGCTGTTGGTGCCGTGCGCGATGATCACAGCCGCGCGATTTTTCGACGGCACGTACCAGGCGGCGATGCGCAATCCGTCGCGCGTCACAAAAGAGACTGCTTGCATTGAGGGGATGCCGACTTCTCGCGGCTGCTTCAGGAGAGGAGATGGTGGGTCGGCCTCGATCTCGGACCGAGCCCATCCGTAGTTGCGCACGCTGATATATGAAGCGAAGCCCACGCATGCCGTCAAAACGGCAACAACGACCCACAAGGAGATGCGATCTTGAGCTCGAGTCAACTTAATCTTCTCCGCCGTCTCGAATTTAGTGTGATCCCCGTCTTACTTTTCTGCCCGAACCCATGGGAACATATATGCATGACCCTGAATGCCAACGCCCGGGAAACCGATGATATTCCCGGTGACCACCGTATTGCCACGTTATCCCGAATTCGTTCCGTACTTCATAAACACGGCCGGCTTGGCATCGATGCCCTGCAGCTGGCCGAGAACGACGATTTGTACGCGGCCGGGATGACCTCGCTTGCCAGCGTCAACGTCATGCTGGCCCTCGAGAGTGAATTCGGCGTCGAATTTCCCGATCAAATGCTCAATCGGTCGATGTTCATCACCGTTGGCGCGATTGAAGCGGCGTTGAAAAAAGCCGCGAGCGCTTGAGCGGCGCACGCTAACTCGGGCAATTTCTGCGTATGTTTGATTCACCGACTTCGGCAGCGGAGGATATAGTGCGCGCGGGAATGGCACTGATTGACACCTTTCGAACCAAAATAGTCGAGGTCGCCGCCCAACATGCCGATGAGGTCGATAAGCAGGCGCGCTTCCCCGTCGAGACCATCAACGCGCTGCGTGAAGCCCAGGCCTTGTCCGCCGCGGTACCGCGGGAACTCGGTGGCCAGGGCTGCGGTATGCGCGAACTCGCGGCGATGTGCGCGACGCTCGCCGGTGCATGCGGCTCGAGTGCCATGGTGCTGGCGATGCATCACATCCAAGTTGCCTGTCTCGTGCGGCACGGCCTCTCCTCTCCCCTGTTACGGCAATTCCTGAAGGATCTTGTCGCGCATCAGTACCTGCTCGGCTCCATGACATCGGAGGTGGGAACTCAAGGCGACACGCGATCGAGCATCTGCGCCGTGGAACGCGTCAACGGCCGATTCACGCTGCACAAGGATGCGACCACGGCTTCTTATTGCGCATACGCGGACGCGATTCTCGCGACCTGCCGGCGCGAGCCGCAGGCGGCGGCGAGCGATCAAGTGCTGGTGCTGGTGCGGCGCGAGGACAGCACGCTCAAGCAAACCACGAGCTGGGACACCATGGGCATGCGCGGCACTTGCAGTCCGGGTTTTCGGCTCGAAGCCGGCGGTGATGCGCAGTACGTGGTCCCGGGCAGCTTCGCCGACTCGTCTGCACAGACCATGGTCCCTTATTCGCACATTCTCTGGGCTTCGCTTTGGTGGGGCATCGCGGCCGACGCCGTCGCCAAAGCCGGCCGGTTCGTCCGCGGCGAAGCGCGCAAGAATCCCGGCACCGTCCCTCCGGGTGCGGCGCGGCTTGCCGAGGCGTCGGCGCAGCTTCAGGCGCTGCGCCACAACTGGCTCGCCCTGGCCACGGAATTCGACGAGCTCGCTCAGCGCTCAGACGGAATGCAGGAGCTGCTGAGCCTCGGGTGGGCCCTGAAAATGAACAACCTGAAGGTGACTGCTTCCGAAGCGGCGCCGCAGGTGGTGCACAAGGCGCTGCAGATCATCGGCGTGCTGGGCTTCAAGAACGACTCCAAGTTCAGTGTCACGCGGCAATACCGTGACGCATTGTCGGCATCGCTCATGATTTCCAACGATCGCATTGTGGGCAAGAGCGCCTCGATGCTTCTGGTATTCAAGGACGAATAACCGTGCCCGGACCGTACGATCCACAGGATTTCTACGACGGCTTGGTCAAGCACCGGCTCATCATTCCCGTCGGCGTGCAGGGGGCTTTCGGGCGCGGCGCCGTGTTCGAGGATGTGCTCGAGAGATTCAACGCCCTGGTATCGAAGGTCGCGATCGACGACAAGGCCGAGGTCTACACCTTTCCGCCGATCATCAGCCGCCGCCTGCTGGAGAAAGTGCATTATCTGGACTCATTTCCGCACCTGTGCGGCGCGGTCTACAGTTTTTTCGGCAAGGATCCGCAGGCCAAGGCGCTCGCGCAGAAAGTAAACGAGGGTGAGAGCTGGGGCGACATGCTCGCCATGACCGAGGTGACGCTGAATCCGGCGGCCTGTTATCCGGTCTACCCGAGTTTCACCGGCATCGTTCCCGCAGGTGGACGCACCGTCTCTATGCTGAATTGGGTTTATCGGCACGAGCCCTCGCCCGAACCGACCCGCATGCAATCCTTCCGCGTCCGCGAATTCGTCAAGGTGGGAACGCCGGACGAGGTCATTCAGTGGCGCGATATGTGGCTGCAGCGCGGCCTCACGCTGCTGCAATCGCTCGGACTCGCTGCCCGTTCCGATGTCGCCGCCGATCCATTCTTCGGCCGCGGCGGGAAAATGCTCGCCGCCAACCAAAAAGAACAAAAGCTCAAGTTCGAAGTACTCGTGCCCGTGATCTCCGCTGAGGATCCGACCGCCGTATGCTCCTTCAATTTTCATCAGGAGCACTTCGGCAGCACTTTCGAGATCCGGACGCAGGACGGCAGGACCGCCAACACCGCCTGCCTGGGCTTTGGCCTTGAACGCATCGTCATGGCGTTGTTCAAGACGCATGGCTTCTCGGTCGAGCGCTGGCCCGATGCCGTGCGGCGGCAGCTGTGGCCGTGAGGGACTCGACGTCGCAGCGCGCGGCAGCGATGCCCGGCCTCGATCCGGCTCACTACCAGCGGCATTCGCTGCACTCGCCGGATTTGAACTGGGTGGAAAAGAACTGCTACGTCGACATCTGGATCGAGCTCATTCATGCCCTCGGACTCGAGCCGCTTGCCATGCTGGCATTTACGGTCGCCATCGACTTCGAGGGCGATCAGTGGACATTTTTCAAGCCGCCGCACGAGGATTTGAAGGCCCTGTATGGAATCGATGTGCAGGAGCTCTATGTCTGGCGCCCGCTGATCGAGCACGCCGTCGAGCATCTGCGCGCCGGAAAGCTCATCAGCACCGAGGCCGACGCCTACTGGCTGCCGGATACGGCCGGCACCGATTACCGGGCGCAGCACACCAAGAGCACCATTGTCCTCAATGAGATCGACGTGGCCGCGCGCCGGCTGCACTATTTTCACAACGCCGGCTACTTTTCTCTCGAAGGCGAGGATTTCATCGAGCTGTTCCGTGTGGACGCCGCGCCGGATCCAGCCTTCATGCCGCTGTTCGCCGAGCTGGTGCGGCGTGATCGCGCGGTCCCGCGCGCGGCGCTTGAGCTGCGCTCGATCTCGCTCGGCTTGCTGCGCAAGCACGCGCAGTGGCGTGCAGCGGACAATCCCGTGCAGCGGTTTCGCGTGCGATTCGAACGCGATCTGCCGGCGATCGCCGAACAGGGCATGGGGCACTACCACGCCTGGGTGTTCGGCACCCTGCGTCAGCTGGGGGCGGCCTGTGAATTGTCGGCGGCATACTTGCGCTGGATCGACGCGGTACCGCCGGTTCGATTCGAGCAGGCCGCGGCGGCCCTTGCCGAGATTTCCACCATCGCCAAATCGCTGCTGCTGAAGATCGCGCGCGCGGTCAACGCCAAGCGCGCCTTGGATGCCGCGGCGAGTTTCGATGCGATGGCCCGCGCCTGGGAGCGCGCGACGCTGGGATTGGAGAACTAACGTGAGTGGGCGGCTGCGTGCCTGCGATGGCCACCGGCGGTTTCACCTTACCGAAGGCTGGGAAATCGCGAAGGCATCCGCACCGTCGGAGATTCGGTGGTCGCAGGCGCGTGTTCCCGGCACGGTCGCGGGCCATCTTCGCGATTCCGGCGCATGGAATCTCGATACAGTGACGTGCCGGCCGGACGCGGACGAATGGTGGTATCGAATACGATTCGCCGCAGAGCCGGTGCCCCAGGGCGAGCGCGTCATGCTCGGCTTCGACGGCCTGGCGACGCTCGCGCAGACACATCTCAACGGTCAGTTGCTGTTCGACTCCACGAACATGTTTCACGAGCACCGCTTCGAGGTCGGGACGCTATTGCGCGCGGAAAACGAACTCGTGATTCGTTTCTCGCCGTTGGATGCATTCCTGAAAATCAGGCGCCGCCGGCCGCGCTGGCGGACACCCATGGTGCAGCACCAGCAGCTGCGCTGGGTGCGCACCAGCCTGTTGGGGCGCACTCCAGGCTGGTCTCCGCCTGCTGCCGCGGTGGGCCCATGGCGTCCCGTCTGGCTGGAACGGCAGCGCTGGCTGGATATCGGCGAGCATCAATTGCGGGCGGATGTCGCGGGCGATGGCGGCAGATTGAGCCTGTCATGCGCGGTATCGATGTTCGACGGCACGACGCTCAAGAGCGCGCGACTGATTGCGACTCGCAACGGCCGGCGCGCCGAAGCGAACCTCAACCTTCATGCTGCGCGCGTCGCGGGAGAACTCTCGCTGCCGCAGGTGGATCGCTGGTGGCCGCACACCCACGGTGAGCCTGCGCTGTACCAGGTTTCCTTGCGGCTCGAATTGTCCGATTCCGACGGCCAGGAGCGGACCATCGACGCAGATTTCGGGCGCGTCGGCTTTCGCACCATGCGACTCGATCGGGAATCGGGGCGCTTCGCGCTCTACGTCAATGAACGCAAAGTGTTTTGCCGCGGCGCTGCGTGGATGCCGCTCGATTGCATCAGCCTGCAGACAACACAAACCGGCTATCGCGAAGCGATTGACCGGGTTTCTCGCGCCGGCATGAATATGCTGCGCGTTGCGGGCCCGTCGGTGTACGAGAACGATGAGTTTCTCGATTGTTGTGATTCCGCCGGCATTCTCGTTTGGCAAGACTTCATGTTCGCGAACATGGACTACCCCGCCGAGGATGCGGATTTTGCATCCAGCGTGGGGCTGGAGGCGCGGCAACAACTTTCGCGCCTGCAAGCCCGGCCGGCGCTCGCCATGCTCTGCGGCAACAGCGAGGGCGCGCAGCAAGCCGCCATGTCGGGTGCCGCACGCGAATGCTGGGCACCCGCGTTGTTCGAAGTCGAACTCGCATCGCTCGCGAAGGAATTCTGCCCGGACGCCCCTTACTGCCCATCGAGCACGCACGGCGGCGCGTTCCCCTTTCAGCCGAATCACGGCGTCACCTCGTACTACGGCGTCGGGGCATATTGCAAACCGCTCAGCGATGCGCGCCGCTCCGAGGTGCGCTTCGCCTCCGAGTGCCTGGCTTTTGCCAACATTCCCGAAGACGAGACGCTGGCCCTGCTATCGCCGGGCCAGGCTCTGCGCTGCCATCACGCGCGCTGGAAGGAGCGCTCGCCTCGCGACTTGGGCGCCGGCTGGGATTTCGATGATGTGCGCGACCACTATCTGTCCCGCTTGTTTCGCGTCGATCCGATGCAGTTGCGCTATGCGGATCATGACCGCTATCTGCGATTGGGCCGGGCAACCAGCGGTGAGGTCATGGCCGCGACGTTTGCGGAGTGGCGGCGCTCGGCGTCGAGCTGCGGCGGCGCTCTGGTCTGGCACTTGAACGATCTTTGGCCGGGCGCGGGCTGGGGCGTGGTTGATTCCACAGGATTGCCGAAAGCCGCCTACTATTACATCAAACGCGTGCTGCAGCCCTTGGCGGTATTTGTCACGGATGAAGACTGCAACGGGCTGTTGATACACCTCGTGAATGAAGCGTCGTCTGCTTCGCGCGTGACCCTCGAGCTGCAACTATTTCGATTGTCCACACGCGTCGGCGCTCCCGTCAGCAGGCAACTCACCCTGGCGCCCGACTCGACCACGCAGATAAACGCGATCGATCTGTGCGAGGGATTCATGGATCTCTCCTATTCGTTTCGCTTCGGACCGCCCTCTTACGACGTGTTGCGCGTCGCGTTGTCGGCGGACGACGGCCGTGCACCCTTGGCGGAGGCCTTTCATTTCCCGCAGGGTTTGTTCAACGCAGTCGGAACGGACGTTGGTCTCGCGGCGAGCGCGATCCCGGCCGGCGCCAACTGGCGCGTGCAAATCCAGTGCCAGGGCTTTGCGCAATCGGTCCACATAAATGCACCTGGATTCGTTGCGGACGACCAATATTTCCACATGATTCCCGACTCCACCCGCGTGCTGACGCTGCGGCCTCGGCGGGAAACGAACCAGGCGCTGGAGGGCACGGTACATGCACTCAACGCCGCATCGCCCGCGGTCATTGCGGTGACGTCGTGAACATCGCGACTCGACCGCTCTATTTCAAATCCGGCCGTCAATCGTTGTTCGGTTGGCTGCACATGCCGGAGGAGAATTCGAGAACGGACTTAGGGGTGGTGATCTGCAAGCCGTTCGGATATGAAGCGATCTGCGCGCACGGCAGCATACGGGCGTTTGCCGATGCCTGCGCGTCCGCAGGCGCGACGGTCCTGCGCTTTGATTACACCGGGACCGGGGATTCAAGCGGTACTGACACCGATGCCGATGCGATCACGCAATGGTGCGGCGACATTCGTGCGGCGATGGACGCTTTGCGCGAGGCCGGCCCTGTCGCTCGCGTCGGTCTGCTGGGCGTGCGTTTCGGGGCCTTGCTGGCCGGCGTGGTTGCCGACGCCGATACGTCGGTGGAGAGCGTGATCGCCGTGGCGCCGGTGATAAGCGGCCGGCGCCACCTGCGTGAATTACGGGCCTTCCAGGTCACCTCATCCGCGGAAGCCTCCGCCGCCCCGGACCTCGCCATGCCGCAAAACGGATTGGAGGTGACCGGATTCCGATTGTCGAAAGACTCTGTCGATCATCTGGCTCAGCTCGATCTCATGCGTTTGGACTCTCGTGTCATTCCGAGCCTGCTCGTTCTGGATCGGGATGACCTGCCCGGCGCATCGCACTGGGCGGAGGCACTTGCGGCGCGCGGCGCCGATGTTCGCTATGAAGCGCTGCCGGGATTTCTGGACATGGTCGCGACACCGCACGCGGCGCGAAAGCCGACGGACATGCTGCGCGCCGTAGCCGACTACGTGTCTGCCCAGCCGCGAACGACTCGGCTGCCGGCGTATCCCCCGATTCAGCATGAGCGGTCCGAATCAATGCATCTGACGGCCGAGGATGGATCGCGACTCATTGAACGCGCCGTCTATGTCGATGAAGGCCGCACGCTGTTCGCAATCAGCACGGTGCTCGAGGCGCAGCCGTCCGGCCGCCCGTCGCACGGCCATGGCGTCGTGATGCTGAACGGCGGCGCCACCAGCCATATCGGCCCGAATCGGATGTATGTCGAACTGGCGCGCCGATGGGCGGCGCGCGGCTACAGCGTGCTGAGGCTGGATCTGGCGGGCCTCGGCGACAGCGCGACGCGGCCGGGGGAAAACGGCAACGAGGTTTACCCGCCCGGCGCGCTCGCGGACGTGTCGGCGGCGATCGATTTCCTACGCCGGGAATTCGCGGTGGAAAACGTGACCTTGACAGGATTGTGCGCCGGCGCCTATCACGCCTTGCGCTCGGCGATTTCCGGCTTGCGCGTCAACACCGTGCTGCTCGTCAATCCGCTGACTTTTTATTGGAAACAGGGCTCCAAGCTCAGCGATCTGCAAGACGCGGAGGTTATGCGCAATCCAGGCATTTATGCCGAGAAGCTGTTGTCCTACACGTCGTGGCGCAAACTGATGGGCGGCCGCGTCAATCTGTGGCGCGTGATGATGATTTTCTTGCGCCGCGGGCTCATGACGGTCGGAAGCAGCGCGCGCGACCTGAGCAGGCTGCTCAAAATAAGACTGCCGCAGGATTTGGGTTGGGAACTGCAATCACTGGCCTCGCGCGGCGTGCGCATCGTTTTCCTTTTCGCGCGCGGCGATGTCGGCATGGAACTCCTCAGAATGCAGGGCGGCTCTGCCGTCAAGGCAATCGGTGACCGCTGCCGCGTCCACATCATCGATGGTGCGGATCATATTTTTAGCCAGGGTGCGGCACGCAACAAACTGCTGCAATTACTCACCAGCGAATTGCCGCATTAGCGCACGCTCATCCGTGTAGGACTAACACAGGTTAGTCAACGCGCGACTGCGCTACAACTTTCGCGCCGAGTTCTGTCGGCATACGGCAACGTTTCAATTCGGCGACGCTTTGCGTCATTGCAATTGCGCCTGTATCAATCGCGTTCTGCGTTGAAGGCAAGAAAACAGGACCTGCAATGACCCAAATGATCCATGCGGCTAATCTGCTGCGAGCAATTTCCGTTCTTCCGATTCTGGTGCTGGCGGCGTGTAGCGCAGCGGCGGGCTCGCCCATCGATTCCGCCTCATCGGCAGCGACGCCGCAGCAGACCAGCGCCGTTGATGCAACAGTGGATCATCAACGCCGCCATTGTGGCCCGTATCAATGGCATTGCGGATCCTCCTCCTCGAGCAGCAGCGGTGGCGCGTCCAGCAGCAGCGGGAGTGGCAGCAGCAGTAGCGGTGGCGGCGGCACCTCGAGCAGCAGTAGCAGTGGTGGCGGCACCTCGAGCAGCAGCAGCAGCAGTGGCGGCGGCACCTCGAGCAGCAGCAGTTCCAGCAGCTCCGGCGGTTCCAGCAGCAGTAGTGGCGGCAGTTCCAGCAGCTCGGGCGGTACTAACAACGCTCTTGCCATCAGCGTCCAAGGCAATCACTTTGTCGATGTCCACGGCACCACATTGCAGCTACGGGGCGTCAATGTGAGCGGACTGGAAAGCGGCATCATTTTTTCGGGCGGCACGAACTTTTGGCAGTCGTCGGGATTCTCGGCTCGACCGGACTTCACCAAAATCGCCGCCTGGAAGGCCAATGCCGTCCGCTTGCCGCTCAACGAGCAGTCCTGGCTCGGGCTGACGGTGACCGGCATACCGGGCAATGTCATTTCTCTGAATGGCCCGGCGTATCAAGCAGAACTGAAAGCCACCGTGGCGGCCGCCAACGCGGCGGGACTGTATGTGATTCTGGATCTGCACTGGACCGCACCGGGAACTTTCGCGGCCAATACCCAGAATCCGTTCCTCAATGCGGACAACTCGATCAATTTCTGGACCTCGATCGCCACGGCTTTTCAAAGCAACCCGGCGGTGATGTTCGAGGTATTCAATGAGCCCTTCGTCTGTCCCGCCAGCCAGGGAGGTCAGTGCTCCACGCCGGCCGGCGTCAATGCGAATGCCCTGCTCGCGAACGGCGGCACGCAGAGCTACTACATTGGCTTGAGCACGGGAACCTACGGAGGTTCGATAGAGAGGGTCGCGCACACGTACAACACGGTCGGCTACCAGCAAGTCATCAACGCCATCCGCGGCACCGGCGCCACCAACGTCATCATCTGCGGAGGCAACAGCTACGACGATGACCTGACCTGGTGGGCGTCCAACCCGGTCACTGATCCCCACAATCAGCTGGCCGCGGCACTGCACCAGTACTCCACTTCGTATCCCTATACGGTCGCCAACGGACAATCGAATTTGGACGCCATGCTGGCGCCCATCGCCGCAAGCCATCCCGTCATCGTCACTGAGTTGGGGGATGAGGTGGGGACCAGCCCCGCCTCGTTCGCCGCGACCGCACTTTCATGGATTGATACCCATGGCTACTCGGTGACAGCGTGGACATGGAACCCCTGGGGCGGGGCGAATACCTTGATCCAAAACACCAGCAGCTTCACGCCTACAGTGGGACTCGGTCAGACCTATCACGACTGGACTTTCAATCACAAATAAGCGATGAATTTATGAGACGGCGCCGGAAGCACCCAGCGATTGAATTTTTTCATCGCTGTATCCGATCGCTCGCAACAGCGCCGCTGAATCGGTGCCGTCCGCAATCTTGGCCATGACGGGATCCGCCGCCGCCGTGGCGGAAAAGCGCGGAGCCGGCCGTGGCTGCGTCACGCCATCGACAGTCGCGAACGTCTTGCGTGCTGCATTGTGCGGATCGTGGGGCGCTTCGGCCATGGACAGCACCGGCGCGACGCACGCATCGCTTCCTTCAAATATCGCACACCATTCCTGCCGGGTCTTGGCGGCGAAGATGCCGGCGAGCCGCTTTTTGAGCGCGGGCCACGCCGCCCTGTCATGCTGGCGTGCAAAGTCGGCAGTTTCGGCGATGCCCAATCGACTCAGAAACTCGGAATAGAATTTCGGTTCGATGGGCCCGATCGAAACATGGCCGCCGTCCGCACACGCATAGGTGTCGTAGAAATGCGCGCCGGTATCGAGCATGTTGTTGCCGCGCTGGTCGGACCAAACACCTTGCGCGGTCAGGCTCCAGATCATCGATGCGAGGAGTGCTGACCCGTCCACCATCGCACAGTCGATCACCTGGCCATCGCCGGTCTTCTGGGCGTGCAAGATCGCGGCCAGCATTCCGAATGCCAGCAGCATGCCGCCGCCGCCGAAATCGCCGATGAGGTTGATTGGCGGCGTCGGTTTGTCACCCGCACGCCCCACACAATCCAGCACACCGGATAAAGCGATGTAATTGATGTCGTGCCCGGCCGTGTGAGCCCGGGGTCCGCTTTGGCCCCATCCTGTCATCCGGCCGTACACCAGCCGGGCGTTGTCCTTCAAAAGGGGCTCGGGGCCGAGTCCAAGCCGCTCCATCACACCGGGTCGAAACCCTTCGATGAGCCCATCCGCCGTTCCGCAAAGATCCCGCACTGCCTCAACGCCCGAGGGCTGTTTCAAATCCACAATCATGAATTTGCGCGAGCGCGCCAGGATGTCCTTGCTCAAATCGAGAATTCCTGACCGCCCAGCGCCGGGCGGCACGATTCGGATCACCTCCGCTCCATGATCCGCGAGCATCATTGCGCAAAACGGTGCAGGTCCTATCCCGGCCATCTCGATGATTTTCAGTCCCGCAAGCGTTCCGCTGGGTTTCATGAGGCGGCGCGAAGCTCCGTGAAAGTGGCGGTGCCGATGGCATAGTCGTTCCAGTCCTTGTAGTCGAAATGCCACCACTCTTGCGCGTAAACCGCAAAGCCTTGCGCTTCCATTTCACTGCGCAGCAGGTCCCGCAGCCAGCGTTGCCGGCTCGTTCCACCGACATAGTCTGCATAGGATCTCGGCGACATCTCGTCGTAGCGTCCGGTCATCTCCACGGCCCTGCCCGACTTCAAATCATACAGCGTCAAATCCACCGCGCAGCCGCGGTTATGCCGCGATCCTTGCGACGGGTCGGCCACAAAAACATGGGACGATTCCGGGGTCGCGTCCCAAAACATCTTGGTTACGAACCAAGGTCGATAGGCATCGTGGATGAGCAATCCGTATCCCCTCAATGCAAGCGCGTGCTCAACGCGGCCGAGTGCCTCTGCCGCCGGCCTTTGCAGATACGCGGCCGGCCACTCATAGAGGGGAAATCCGATGAAGTTGTTCGAAGTCGCGTAGCGAATGTCGAACTTGATGTTTGCATCGACGCCGGCCAGATCAACCAGATCAAACGGCCGTTTGGGAGCGGGTTCCAGAGGTGGCTTGGCCGCGAGCGCGGCGGCGCGCAGCTGACCGGAGTCTGCCTTGACGCCTGCACGAATTTTCTCCACAACTTCCCGGCCGATGTCCCTGAATTGCATCCGGCTGCCGCCGACAACAACCGCGGTCGCTTGCCCGTCTCGATCCAATTCGAAATCCAAGCGGATCGCGGGGCGGCGATCCGCCGCGGAAAAACGCGTCGCTGTCAGCGGTCGCAGCGGCGCTTGGTGCAACCCCGTTCCGTCCGCGAACAGCTGCCGGCCTGCCTCGTAAATGGTGAGCTGCGCCTCGGCCGAGCGGTACTCACCAATCAAGCGCATCAGCTCGCTGGGCGCATCGCGCGGCGGGCCCGGTACGTCGGCCGTGCTCTTGAGCAGCGTGTCCGCCCCGGAAGTCGCCACCCCGACGCCCGCGGATAAAACGAGCAATATAAAAAACGTTTTGGCGCGTCCGAGCACAATTCACCTAAGCTTGAGTCTCGCCGACCCTCACGAGGATCGTAACATCATCCTACCGATCACCGGCGAGACACGATACTGTGGGAGCCTGACGACCCAATAATTCGAAGAAGGTGGTCCGCACATGTCGCGAGGCTGGTTTCATCGCAAGCCCATTGCAGAGACAATCAGCGACCTCGAGGGAAAGTCCGGCAGCGCCACGCTCCGGCGGGTTCTCGGGCCGCTCGACCTTTTGTTCGTCGGCGTCGGCGTCATCGTGGGCGGCGGAATCTTTGTCGTCACGGGCAACGCCGCCGCGCAGTACGCGGGGCCGGCGATCGTGCTGTCCTATTTGATTGCCGGCCTGGGTTGTGCCCTGACGTGCATGTGTTACGCCGAGCTCGCCGCCATGATCCCCGCCGCAGGCAGCGCGTACACTTTTACCTACACCGCACTCGGCGAGGCGGCAGCCTGGATCATCGGCTGGAATTTGCTGCTGGAATACGTGTTCGCCGCATCCTATATCGCCGTTGGCTGGTCTGCGTATCTCATGTCCCTGCTGTCGCAGTGGGGCGTGACGGTGCCGGCCTCGCTCACGAGCGCACCCATCACCATCGGACCGCACGGCTTGACGACCACGGGAAGCTGGATCAATGCGCCGGCTTCTTTGTTTGCCGTCGCGATGGCCCTCATCGCGCTGCGTGGTGCGCGCTTGTCGAGCATCGTCAATGGCGTCATTGTTGCTCTCAAAGTGGGGGCGCTGCTGCTCGTCGTGGGCTTTGGCAGCCTGCACATTCATCCGCGCAATTGGACGCCGTTCATGCCGGCGAACGAAGGATTCGGGCGCTACGGTTGGAGCGGTGTGCTGCGCGCGGCATCCATTGTGTTCGTCTCTTATCTGGGATTTGATGCGATCGCCACCCTCGCGCAAGACACCCGCAATCCGCAGCGCAATGTGCCGATCGGCATCCTCGGATCGCTTGGTGCCGTGAGCCTGCTGTACATCGCCGTGTCGCTCGTGCTCACGGGACTCGTGTCCTATCAGCTGCTCGACAGCGCAAGTCCGCTCTCGGTCGCGCTTCGCGGCGCGGGTCCATCACTGACCTGGCTTCTGCCGATCGTGGATCTTGCGGCGGTCATTGGTTTGGGATCCGTCGTGCTGGTCGTCATGCTGGCGCAGCCGCGCGTGCTCATGGCGATGGGGCACGACGGATTGGTGCCGCCCGTCTTTGGCCGCGTGCATCCGCGCTACCGCACGCCGCACTGGGGCACGATGATCTGCGGTCTGTCGGTGGCGGTGTTGGCCGGTGTGTTTCCGCTCTCGATTCTGGTGCAGCTGGTGTCGGTCGGTACGCTGATGGTGTTCATCGCCGTGGCACTCTCGGTGATGGTGCTGCGACGCGATGATCCGCAGCGTCGGCGTCCCTTTCGAACGCCATTTGTTCCGATCGTGCCCATCGCCGGAATTCTCATGTGTGCCTATCTATTGAGTGGAATTCCGCTGCGTACGTGGACCGTATACCTCGTCTGGCTGGCACTCGGAATTTCAATATATCTCGCCTATGGCGGGCATTCCGCGGCGCGCCTGCGAGCATCTTGACAATTCTTGACATTCCCGGGTGATGGATGTCAGCTACGCGGCGGGGTGATTGAGAACAAACACTAAGAGGGGGAATGACCCATGCCTGCGAGAACGATCTCGGGAATATTGATGCTAAGCCTTGCGTCTTTAAGCCTGGCGATGCTGGCGAGCGCGGACACACCGAAGGCGGCCGCCAAAGCCGCACCGACAGATGCAGAACTGATCAAGAGCGCCATGAGCGCCGCGCCCGCAGCTGTTTCCAAGAATGCCACCATCGTCGCGATGGAGGCCGACGGTAAGATGCGGACGTTGCGCAAGGGCACCAACGGCTTCACGTGCATGCCGGACAATCCTGCGACACCGGGGCCCGATCCGATGTGCGCCGACGCCAATGCGATGGAATGGATTCACGCGTGGGTAGGACACAAGACACCCGCCGCCGCCAAAGTGGGCCTGATGTACATGCTCGAAGGCGGCACGGACGCGAGCAATACCGACCCTTATGCGGAAAAACCCACCACCGAGAATCATTGGGTGAAGACTGGACCACACGTCATGGTGGTGGGTGCCGACGCCAATTTCTACAACCAGTATCCGAAGGCCGCGGATCCCGATACCAGCGTGCCCTACATCATGTGGGCGGGTACGCCTTACCAGCACGTGATGGTGCCTGTGAAGTAGCTATCGACGGGGGCCGGACTTTACGGCCCCCCTCCTGCCGCGAAGGCGTTCACGAATCTCTCACGTTTCTGTTTCACGCGTCCACCGAATTTGCGCGACGCAACTCGATTGTGACGCGCAGCGTCAAACCCCCTTAGCAAATCTTTACTGCCATCGTCCACGAGTTGGCTGAAATGCGGCGTTGTCTGATTTTTTTTAATCATGCGTTGTGCCTAAAATTTTTCTGAAGGTAAGCGCAGTTCAGACAGTGTGAGTTGCTTGAGGCCGAGCGCATCGGATCCGGTGGATGCCATGAATAGACAGACTTGTGCGTATCAATTCGCCTGCGTACCGTTCTTGCTGGCTGTGTCGAGCGCCGCGCTGGCGCAAACCCCGGCGAACCCGGCACCCGCGCAAAGTGGGCCCGCGCTGGAGGCACCGGCGGGCTTATTGATTTATCCGAAGAACGGTCAGAGTCCGGATCAACAGTCCGCTGATCGTTATGCATGCCATAGCTGGGCAGTGGGTCAGACCGGCTTCGATCCGAGCGAGCCCAACAATTCCGCTTCGCCGAGCGATCTGGCCAGGCGCCGTTCAGATTACCGGCGCGCGATGAGCGCCTGTCTCGAAGCGCGCGGCTACAGTGTCCGCTCCGCCCCGCCACCCGTGGCCCCGGGGCCGTCGCCTGCAACTCCGGTGCCTCCGCCTGCCCCGCTGCGCGTTGAACACTATGCGGTGCCGCCGAGTCCCGCGCTCAAATATCGACCCTTTGAAGCGCACATCGACGGCGGATACAGCATTACCACGGGAACCACCAAGGAGAACTTCGACGGTGGCGGAAATGCCGGCTTGGGGTTCACCTGGTTTCCAACCTCGGCTCTGCCGCTCGGGTTGCGAGTCGACGGCAGCTACAACTGGTTGCGGGCGACGAACAACTTCTTGAATCTCAACCCGGGCAACTTTACGCATGGGGACCTGGACGTTTACGGGGGCGATGCGGACCTGCAACTGGATCTGGCGCACCGATCCTCGCGCGCGAAGTTGTATCTGTTCGGCGGCTTCGGCTGGTACAAGGAACGGACCGACCTGCGCCAGGTCTCAATTGTCAGCGGCACCGTCTGCGGGTTTTACTTTTGTGGGCCAGGCTACTTCCCGGCCATAACCGCGGAACAAATCACCACGAGCGACTGGCAAAAGTCCTGGAATGCGGGGATCGGGATGGAAGTCGCGCTTGCGGAGCGCACCGCCTTTTTTATCGAGGCGCGCTACCAACATTTTCTGCCTAACAACAGCAACAGCTTGCAATTCGTGCCGATCAGAATGGGGCTTCGGTTCTAATGGCGATCATCGCATGCAGCGAGTGCGCCCACGAAGTCTCGAACCTGGCCGCGACTTGCCCCAATTGCGGCGCGCCCATCGCCGTTCCTCGGCCCACGCCTAAGCGGCACGGTAGGCGCAGCATTTTCGGCATTTTCATCGCGCTCGTCGTGCTGTGCCTGATCGCTGCGACGCTCTGGTATCTGCCGCCCAATCAGCTCAGCGCGCTGCTCAGCCAGTTCACCCGCAGGGCCGAGCGCCCCGCCCCGGCTGCACCCGCACCATCGACTGCCGCGATTCACCCGGCATTTGCCGAGCGCCCTCCCCGCGAGTCCGACGCCGGGCCGCGTCCGGTCTATCAGGTCACGGCAGAACAGCTCTTTCAGGCCTACAGTGCAAATGCCGTGGCGACGCAGAGCCGCATCGGCAACAGCCGCATTCGCATCACGGGCACGGTTGCGGAAATCGACGAGGACGCCTCTGGTCACCCGGTGCTGAGGCTTTTGACGAGCCATGACAACAGCGCCGCGATGATGCTCAACGACGATCAGAAGAGCGCAGCCGCGGAATTGGTCAAGGGTGAAACGGTCGATGTTCAATGCGACAAGATACAACGCGACGGCACACAGCAAACGATTGCCACCCCGCAGGGCAGCGGCTGTGCCTTGGTGTCGGTCGATGCGGGTTCCACTCAGGCCTATCTTGCGGTGTTCTTACCCAATGAAAAGGGAATTGCGCCCGTATACATCGTGGGTCCCATGTCCAAGGCCGCGTGTCTGTCGCGTGGCGACAGCATTTCAGCACAGCTGGGTGAAGCCAGGCGAGACCATATTATTTCCAAGAATTGCGCGGCGACTGCACATGAAAGCATCCCGTCGGAGGGTTGTCGCCTCAGCGCATCCATGACCGCGCTCCCCGACATGCCCGCCGCGCACCTGTGGCGATATGATTGCGCGGAGCGCCCTGCGGCGCCTCGGAGAGCGACGGAGACGGTAACGGCACAAAAAAAATCCCCTCACAAGAACGCCGTAGCGAAAGCAGCGGATACCGTTACTGAGCCGACTGCAGCGGCGGCGGATTCCGCATTCAACGAGACCGGCGAAACCACGGTCGCGGCGCCGCCCCGAACGGCAACGCCGCCAGAAGCGGCTTTGCCGAATACGACACAACCTGTGGTGAACGCACTGCCTCTTACTGCTTCAGTCACGTCCACCCCGATCGAGAAAACTCCGAGCCATGCAGCGGCGGATTTGTCCAATGTGACGACCACGCCGGCGGCGGCTCCTGCTGCCGCGTTCACTTCCGCTCCAGCACCGCCACCAACTCCGGCTCCGGCTCCGGCTGCAGCTTCGCCGGCTCCCGCTCCTGCACCGGCTATCGATGCCGCCGCGGCGCCGGCGATTCCGGCAGACCTCATGACGGTGAAAGCGACCGATCCGAGCGCTGCAGATCGTATCGCCGCCTATTGCAACAAAGTGACGGCGTCAGCGTCGGACCAAGCCGCTGTCGCCGCGGGATGCAGACATGAAGAAGTGGCCGCTTGGACGCGGTTCGTGGTGAATAATGAATACCCGACGCTGGATGAGGTGACGCGTCGCAAGTGCAGCGAGTCGCCCTTTCCCGATAGTTATGTCGCGAAGGAGTCCTGCGCCAAGTACGTGCTGCACATCAATCGGTAACCTCGAAAGCGACCGCGCTTTCCAAGCGCGGTCGCCCCTTGATCCATAACAGGCATCGGGGGTGCGCGGCGGCAACGCGATGGCAATGCAGTTGCCGCACCGCAATGGCATGAATGTCGCCGTATAGGTGGGCCGGCAATTGATCGAGTCATCGCTGGCAGTGCCATGCGTGTCGGCCCATAATTGCCGCCATGCCAGCCAAGGCCACATCGATCGACATCGCCTATCTCGCGGGCGTCTCGCAATCCACCGTTTCGCGCGCGTTGCGCGGCAGTCCTACGGTGAGCGAGGAAACGCGCCGGCGGATCGAGGAAATCGCGCAAAAGTTAAATTACACAGTCGACAAAAATGCGTCCAACTTGCGCAGTCAACACTCCAATACCATCGCACTGCTGTTCTTTGAAGACCCGACCTCGGATGATTCGCTCATCAATCCCTTCTTTCTTTCGATGCTGGGCTCGATCATCCGCACTTGCGCTCAACGCGGCTATGACTTGCTGATTTCATTCCAGGAGCCCTCCAGCAACTGGCACGTCACCTACGAGGACAGCAAAAAGGCCGACGGCATCATCCTCTTGGGTTACGGCGACTACCTGGAATACCGGACCCGGCTGGAGCAGCTGGTGGCTCACGGCACGCATTTCGTCAGGTGGGGCGCGGTTTTGGAAGGGCAACCGGGCATCTCTATCGGATGCGACAATTTTAAGGGTGGGTACGACGCCGCCAAACACTTGTTGGACCTGGGCCGACGCCGATTGGCGTTTCTCGGCGACGCATCGAATCACTATCCCGAGTTTTTCGAGCGCTACCGCGGCTATGCGGCCGCAATCAACGAGGCCGGCGGTCTCGCTTTGCCGCAATTGCAAGTTGACGCGATTACAACCGAGGAATCCGGCTATCGCGCAGCCCGCGAACTGATCGGCCGCAAAGAGCCCTTCGACGCCATTTTTGCCGCCTCGGATCTGATTGCCCTGGGAGCCATGCATGCGTTGCGCGACGAGGGCGTGAGCATCCCCGTGGAAGTGGCGGTGGTCGGCTTCGACGACATTCCCGCCGCGAGCCTCGCCCATCCACCCTTGACGACCATCATGCAGGACACGCGCCGCGCTTCGGAAGTCCTGGTCGATACCCTGCTCAAGTCGATAGGGGGCGAACCGGCGACATCCACGGTGTTTCCAGCCCGCTTGGTGGTTCGGCAGTCATGCGGGGCGCTCAACGAGCGCCGCAACACGGCTGGGGTCGGTCAGGCGCAAAACCAGAGCGCCGGATATCAAAAAACTCACCCCGCCGATGGCCAGCGCATAAATGGGCGCGCCGCCAAACAACCACTTCAGCAGTAAGCCGAGCAGACTGGCCGCCACCAATTGCGGGATGACGATGAAGAAGTTGAATATCCCCATGTACAGCCCCATTTTCCGTGCGGGCACGCTGTCCGACAGCATCACATAGGGCAGCGACAGGATCGATGCCCAGGCGATGCCGACGCCCACCATGGATGCCAGCAGCCAATAGGGGTTGCGAATCACGAGGAAGGAGAGCAGCGCGGCACCCCCGATCCAAAGATTGATCAAGTGGCTGAGCTTAAGGCCCACCCGCTGTACCAGCTTCGGAATGAACACCGCCGCGATAGCGGCGCAGCCGTTGTAGGTGGCGAACAAGACGCCGACCCAATTGGCGCCTTGATTGAACGCCTCCGACCTAGGATCGCTCGAACCGAATTGCACCTGCGCCACCGCGGCGGTCGTGTAAATCCACATCGCAAACAGGCCCAGCCAGGAAAAGAATTGCACCGGCGCGAGGCGCCGCATCGTGTCCGGCATGGACGTCAGATCGCGCATCACGGCGCCGAATCCGCCCCGCCCCGAACCCATGCCCTGGGTCAACAGCGCCACGCCCCAGAGCAGCGCGCCGGCGCAAATCAAGTACAACTGCCGATCCAGCCCGAACCTTGAGATCACGCCGACCCCGATCAACCCGCAGCCGCTCCACAACAGCCCGCGACGCCATCCCGCCGGATGCGAAGTCGCTGGAAGGCTGGCCGCAGCCGGGATGGCATCGCTGAAGGATTGCAATTCGTCCGGCGGATACTCGCGGGTGCGCAGCACGGTCCAGAACATGGCCAGCAAGAGCACCACCGCGCCTATGTCAAAGGCATGGCGCACCGTGTCCGGAATGATGGCCTGCCCCGCCGCGGCCGCCCCGCTGTTACTCCAGCCGAATTGCGCCAAGATCCACGGCAGCGCGCTCGCCACCACCGCGCCTAATCCGATGAAGAAGCTTTGCATGGCGTAGCCCAGCGGTCGCTGTGGCGGCGCCAGCTGGTCGCCGACGAAGGCGCGAAAGGGTTCCATGGCGACATTGATCGAGGCGTCGAGCACCCACAGCATCGCTGCCGCGAACCATAGGTTCGGGGCGCGCGGCATGAGCCACAACGCCGTAGCCGCCAGCACCGCACCGGCCACGAAGTAGGGCTTGCGGCGCCCGAGCCGCGTCCAAGTGCGATCCGAAAAGTAGCCGATGACCGGTTGCACCAAGAGCCCGGTCAGGGGCGCCGCAATCCACATGATGGGGATTTGCTCCAAATCGGCGCCCAAGGACTGAAAGATCCGGCTGACGTTGGCGTTTTGCAGTGCAAAGGCAAATTGCAGCCCCAGAAATCCGAAGCACATGTTCCAGATCTGGACGAATGTCAGCGTCGGTTTAGTAGGCTTCGGCGCGATCTTCAGCTCAGGCATCGGGCGATCAGACCAGAGAGAGGCGGAAAATTCCACTGCTCGGCCCCGCCCACGGATTCGATCATCCGCCACTCGCGATCCGCGCCGGGGTGCCAGCGTCGCTCGCTTGATCCCAAGTTGAACGCACACAGCAGCCGTTGTCCGTCCAAACTACGCTCGAACACCAGAAGATCCGCCGGCGCCTCGATGAAGCGCTGCGCGCCCTCGCGCAGCACGGTACTGCGGCGGCGCAGTTCCATCAGCCGGCGCGTCACGTTAAGTTGCGAGGCAGGATCGTCCTGTTGTCGGTCCACGGCGAGTGCCAGATGCTCAGGACTCACGGGAAGCCACGGGGCCCCGGTCGAGAAACCGGCATACGGCGCGGATGATTGCCAGGGCATGGGCGTACGCGCACCGTCGCGGCCCAATGTGGCGGGCCAGTTCGCGATCGCCTCCGGGTCTTTGAGGTCCTCGAAGCCTATTTCGGCCTGCGGCAGGCCCAGCTCTTCGCCTTGATAGAGGAAAATATTTCCCCGCAGAGACACGAGCAGCAGCATGGCCAATTGAGCATAGGCTGCACGGTGTTCCGGGGTCGACCAACGCGTGACGGCTCGAGGCGCGTCGTGATTCGAAAATGCCCAACTCGGCCACCCCATGCCTTCGGTGTCGGGCCATGCGCCGAGGGTCTTTCGTACCAGTTCCGGAGTCAATCGATCGGCATACAGAAAGTTAAATCCATAGGCGGTGTGAAATCGCGCGTCGCCCTGGGTGAGCAGCTGCATTTCCGGTTCGCTGCCCTCACCGCCGATCTCCGCCACCGTGAAGCGCCCGTCAAATTCATCGGCGACCTGCCGGATCCGCTCGATGAAACGGGGCAGGTCCGGATGCGACTTGTTATACACCGGCTGCTGAAAGTCCACCGGCCGCGTGCGCGGTTGGTCACTCGCCGGCGCCGGCGGATTGTCGCGCAGCAACGGATCGTGCAGGGTGAAATTGACGGCATCGAGCCGGAAACCGTCGACGCCCCGCTTGAACCAGAACCGCGCGCATTCGAGCAACGTCTCCTGGACCTGCGGATTGTGCACATTGAGGTCCGGCTGCTCGGTTAGGAAATTGTGCAAATAGTATTGGCCCCGTCGGGCGTTCCAGGTCCAAGCAGGTCCGCCAAACACGGATTGCCAATTGGTGGGCGGCGAGCCGTCGATCTTCGGATCGGCCCAGACGTACCAGTCGGCGCGCGGGTTGGTCCGGTCCTGGCAGCTTTGCCGAAACCAGGGATGCTGATCCGAGGTATGCGAGAACACTTGATCGATGACGATCTTCAGTCCCAACGCGTGCGCCTTCTGCAGCAGCCGATCAAAATCGTGCAGCGTGCCGAAGATGGGATCCACATCGCAGTAGTCCGACACGTCGTAGCCGAAATCCTTCATCGGCGATTTGAAAAACGGCGACAGCCAAACCGCATCGACTCCGAGCGAGGCCACGTAATCCAGACTCGCGGTGATACCCGGCAAGTCGCCGATGCCGTCGCCATTGGAATCCCGATAGCTGCGGGGATAGATCTGATAGATCACCGCGCCGTGCCACCAGGGCGATGCACGTTGCGTGTCAGGCCGGGAGTCCGCGGGGAGCTTCACGGGGACCCCGCGCAAACGATGAAGTCCAACGCGGCCAGTTGAACGCGGTAGCTGCCGGGTGCCGAAACGGCCTCGGCACAGGAGCCGTGCAACGCATGAAAGTGCGCCGAGCGAGGATCGACCTCGATCAAGACATCAATGGCTTGCAGGGAAGTATTGAACGCCACCACCACCTCGCTGTTGTTGTTCGCACCGCTATTGTTGTTTGCGCCCAGCCGGGTGACGGCGAAGATTCCCGGTGTCCGCGCGTAGGCGCGCACTACCTGTTCGCCGCCGCGCAAGGCCGCATTGGCACTGCGCAGAGCCGCCAGCGCCGCGAGGCTCTGGTACAGCGGATGTTGCGTGCCAAACTTGCTTTGCGCCATCGTGCTCGAGGTGCCGACCAGCCGCTCGGCGTTATAAGTTGCCGTCCGGCTCGCGAACATGTCCTGACGCGCATCTTGATCGCCGCCGCTGCCCGCGATTCCCTGCTCATCGCCGTAATAAATGACGGGAACTCCACGCAGCGTCATGAGCATGGCATAGCCCAGCATTACGCGCCGCAGCACTTCGTCTTCCGTGGCAAGTGGCCAGCCCTTGCGCACGAAGTAGCCGAAACGCCCCATGTCGTGATTGCTGATGAAGGTCGGCAGCTGCTGCGCGGCCGGTGCCCCGCCCTCGTACAAGACGTCGTCGGCAAAAAGCTCGGCCAGGCGATCGGTTCCCGTCGATCCCGCCACTGTCGCACGCACGGCCAAGGCGAATCCAAAATCGAGCACGGCCGGCAGACCGTCCGCTCGAGTGTGCCTCGCGAGCTGTGCGGGATTGAAGTCCTCGGTAAACACCTCGCCGAAAATGTGAAAATGCGGGATGCCCTTCGCGGCCGCGCGCGCCTGCATCGCGGGTACGAAGCGCTGCCAGAATTCCGGATTGACGTGCTGCTCGGTGTCGATGCGAAAACCGTCGATGGCGTATTGGTCGATCCACGCGCCGAAGATATCGATGAATCCTTGTACGACGCGGGGGTTTTCCGTGAAAACATCATCGAGCCCGAAGAAATCCCCCATCGTGGAACTCTCGCCGTGAAAGGTCGAATTGCCGCGATTGTGGTAATAGATCGGATCGTTCAGCCAGTCGGGGACCTTGAGGTGCTCTTCTCCCGCCGGCACGAAGGGCGTGTACGCGTAGTCCGGGCGCGTGAGCTTGGCAAAGTTCTCCGCCGTTTGGTTCGGCGCGGCATCGCCCAGAAAACCGGGATTGATGGGCTCGCCTCCGACGCCGCCGCGCCGGGTGTAGGGATAGTCCGCGCGCGATCGGTAGGGGCAGTCGCTTTGGGGGCATTCACGATAGCGGATCACGTCGGCCGTGTGATTGGTCACGATGTCGAGGTACAACTTCATGCCGCGCGCGTGCACCGCCTGCGCCAGCGCATGCATGTCCGCATCGCTGCCGAAATGCGGATCGACATGCGTGAAATCCGTGATCCAATAGCCGTGATAACCGGCGGACTCATGGCCCGGGGCGCCCTGCACGGCTTTGTTCTTGAATATCGGGGCCAGCCAAACCGCCGTGGCGCCGAGACTCTGGATATAGTCGAGGCGTGAGATGAGACCCTTCAAGTCTCCGCCATGATAAAAGCCTTTGGCGGTGGGATCGAATCCCGTGACCAGCCGCCCGCCCTGAAGGCCACCGCGGTCATTGGCTGGATCGCCATTCTCGAAGCGGTCAGGCAGGAGGAAATAAATGATCTCCTCGGCGGGCAGCCGGTCGCGGTAGTCCCGCGCGGATTGCGCAACGCCGTATGGTGCCAAGCCCAATGTCAGAAGCGACGCTGCGAGAGCGCCGACTCGCCCACATTTCTTCGCAAGTTTCACGACAATTCTCCCGCCGCCGTCAGGCCGGCGGGGTTGAGCGGCAGCGCAGTGGACTTATAGTTTGTATTTGGCGCCCAGGAAGAACACTCGGCCATAGGTTTCGTAATCACGCACGCGCGATGCCACCGCCGCGTAATCGATGAACGGCGTGTTGGTGAGATTGTCGATCTGGAACACCACGCCAAAACCCCGCAACGGACCTTGTTGGAAATCATAGCCGGTCTGGAATGCACTGATTTGCTCATGCCGAACATATTCGAGCGCCCGGTCGCCGGCAAAATCCGTAATTTCGCCGATGTAATTAGAGCGATAGGTCGTCGCGAGACGGGCAGAAAAACCCGCTCGCTCGTAATACACCGTTGCCTGCCAGACCGTCTTCGACAATCCGGGCAGGGTGATGTTTTGGGCGTTCGTACCGGCGACCTGTCCCGGGATCGCGATGCTGCTCGCGGTCTGCGAGACGCTGCCGCTGGCGCCGAAGCCTTCCAACGCATCCCAGAACAGCTCGCCGGGCACTGAAAATGCCAGCTCGACGCCGTCCACCCGTCCTCCCGTGCCGTTCTGAGGCGCCGTCATCAGACCGGTCGCCTGTTCCGGACACGGCGTCGCAACGTTGTTGTTGAAGCAGGGATTGGACGGCGATGCGGCGGCGTTTTGCGCGGTGAAATCAAAGGGATTCGTGATGTCGTAGATATAGCTCGTCAGCTTCTTGTAGAAACCGGCGACTGAAATGATCGCCCGGTTCTCGAAATATTTCTCGTACGACAAATCAACCGCATTGGCGCGCCACGGTGCGAGCCGCGCATTGCCGCCGGTCGCCGTTGGTATGAATGGTGCCGCGGTCGAGTAAGAATAATCATAGGACACATCGAGCTGATCCATGCGCGCGCGCACCAATTCGCGCGCCAGGCCGACGCGCAGCTTTTGACCCGCCGGGAAGCCGAATACCAGGTTCGCGGAGGGCAGGACATCGTTATAGTTCGTGCCATCGTGAATCGGCACCGCCGCGGTCACAAACGCGTTTGAATCGGAGCTCTGCTGGGTGTGCACGACTTGCACGCCGACATTGCCGCGCAAGTTCACATCCGCCGACAACTCATGATCGAGCTTGGCCATGATGTAGGCGGTCGAGAGCTTTTCCGAGACTTCCCAGGTCTTCCCGACCAAGTAGCTGGCCGTGGTCGATGGCTGGATGGGCTGAAAATAATTGGCTAGAACAGCCGGAACATTCCAAGCGATTGCGCTCGGTGTGCCCGAAAAACTTAAGTTGGTCGGCGACAGCAAGTACTGGCTGGCAATCTGGCAGGGACAGTTCGCGTTGGCATTGAGATTTGCTTCGGGCTGCGTTTTGTTCTTGGTGCGATCGTCAAAGTTGAGGCCGCCCTGAAGCTCGCTGAACCAGCCGGAAAGAGCATGCCCTGCGTCCAGACGCACGGACTTCAGCTCGTCCACGACGTGCGGGAAGCGGCTGTAGCCGGCACCGTAAATGGTGGGGCCGACGAGAACCTTGGTCGGATCCGTGTAGCCATTACCCAGCGTGAAGCTCGGCGATGAGCTGTTCGGAATGTAGAACGTGCCGGTGTCCGTCACGCCGCCCTGGTAAGTGCCCTGCGTCTCATAATCGTGCTCATCGCGCGTCGCGCGCGAGTAGCCGATGTCGGCGCTGAGGGTCCAATCCCCGGGCGTCCATTTGTTGTTCCAACCGCTGGCGAAGATCCGATCCTTCGTCGTGTACAGGAAGTTGCGCGCCAGAGGGACGAGATTGGCGACCGTCGCGCCGATCAGCGTGTTGTCGCCGCCCGTGACGAGGCTCGAATAAGCCGTGGCGTTCGGATAGTTGCCCAGGTTGGCCTCGATGCTGCGACGGTCGTCCGCCCAGGTCCGGGTGGTGTAATAGGCATCGACGGTGCTGGTGAAGGCACCGGTTGGCTTCCATTCCAAGGTCGCCACCGAGCCATCGCGCTTGTCGAGACCGGTGCTCGCCAGCGATTTGATGCCGTCGGTCACCCAATCATTCGGTGGTACGCCCACGTGCTCAAGCGATGGCGGGGGACCGGGATTCAAATTCGTATGCCAGGGATCATACAGGCCGACTTCCTTGGTGTCGGTCGGCGTGTCGAGACGCGCGTAGCCGAAGGTGAAGCCCAAGGTGTTGTCGAAGTATTGATCGACGTACGAAAAACTCGCGCGATATTGTTTGTCGGTGGACCCGGCGCCAAGATCGCCGTTGCCGTTCTTGATGCCGCGCACGTCGAGCACCAGCGTGCGCTTGCCGTATTCGAGGGGACGGGTCGTCTGTAGATCGATCGTGCCGGCGAGGCCCTGGCCGATGAGCGATGCGTCCGGGGTCTTGTAAACCTCAACCGCGTGGATCAGTTCGGCCGGATACTGATCGAACTGGATGGCGCGGTTGTCGCCGGTGCTGACCTGCTCACGGCCGTTCATCAGGGTGCCATTGAAATCGGGACCGAAGCCGCGGATGCTGATGTCCGAGGTGCGTCCGTCGGAGCGCTGGGCGGTGACGCCGGGAAGACGGGTCAGCGATTCGGCAATGCTCGGATCCGGCAGCTTGCCGATGTCTTCGGCGGAGATCGCCTCGACAATGTCACCGGACTCGCGCTTCACTTCGATCGCCGACTGGATGCTCGCGCGGATGCCGGTGACTGTGACTTCTTCGAGCGGCTCTTCGGCGGCTCTCAGCTGGATGGGCAGCACGGCGACCAGACAAACGCCGGCGAACAGCACTGCTGCGCGGCTGGTACTTGGATTCAATGTGGATACCCGCCGGCTAACCTCCGGCCGCCCATTAAAATGGGTCCGATTCGATTTGTTCACTGATTATCCCCCAATCAACGTTGTTTATGCACCCATTGCCACGCGACTCGTGCGCAATATCGGATTTTCTCCCGTCAATCCGCTAAGCAATTCTTTCATCGCAGTGTATTGAAACCCCTCGCCTTGCCAAGGAGGCTGCATACGTATTCATTGCGCGCGAGCCGCCGAACCGCACGAAAACCCGCTGATTTCGGCCGCCTGCGGCTCAAGGATGGACCGGTTCGTATCGGGCCGGCGATTCGCATAGTATGCGCGGCTGTTCCCTGAAAGATCGTGGTACGCATTGGATGGTACGGATCCGGACTCCGTTTCTGTTCGACCTCGATGGCACGCTGATAGACAGCGTGTATCAGCACGTGCTCGCCTGGAAAGCATCGCTCGACGCGGAAGGCATTGCGCTGTCGGTCTGGCGCATCCATCGAAAGATCGGCATGAGCGGCGGATTGTTCGCGAATATATTGTTGCGCGAAACCGGCTTCGACAATACGCCTGAGCGCTTGGAACGTCTGCGCATTCATCACGCCAAGACGTACAAGGCCTTGTCCTCCGGCGTTCAGCCTCTGCCGGGCGCCCGTGAATTGCTCGAGTACCTCACGGCGCAACGCATGCCCTGGGCCATCGCCACCAGTGGCCGGATGGAAACCGCCGGACATCATCTCGCCGCATTGGGCGTCGACCCCGACAAAGTACCCGTGGTGACGCGCGATCAGGTCAAATATGCCAAACCCGATCCCGATTTATTCATCACGGCCGCGGAGCGCCTCGGCGTCGACATTCGAGACTCGTTGGTGATAGGCGACAGCATTTGGGACATGATCGCGGCCCAGCGCGCGCGTGCTCTCGGCGTCGGATTGTTATCCGGCGGATACGGCGAGGATGAGCTTTCGCGCGCCGGCGCCTTCCGCGTGTACGCGGATCCGGCGGACCTGCTCGATCACATCGATGAGGTCGCTGCGCGCGGCTGAGGAGCCAGGATCCTGCCCTTGGTCACGGCCGACTGTATAAATCCACGAACCAGAATCCCTTGGTCGTCGTTGGGCCGGAAGCGGCTGGAATGGGTATGTTCTGCGCGGAAGCGGGCGCGGGATCCAAAACGCTTTGCGTCTCCAGAGCCGGCAGCAGCGGCCGATACACGATCTCGCCGATCTCGAAAGCGACCGGCCGCCGAAAGATCGGTCCGTCATGAACGAAGCTGTGGTACTCGCCATTTTCTCCGCAGGGATCCACGCCGGGCGGCAAACCCTGAACGAAGGCCGCATCCAATGACCGGCCCACTTCGCTTTGCGTCAACTGGGCATCATTCGTGCAGCAGATGATGGCCTTGAAGCGCCGATCGATGAATTCCTGAACCAGCGCGCGCGTGTCCTGCTGCCACAACGGGAACACGCCCGTCATACCGAAGCCGGCGAGCAGGCTCTCGCGCCATTGCCGTAGATCCTCGAGGAAAATGTCGCCGAATATGACGTTGGTGATGCCTCGGTTCTTGAAGCTCTCCAATGCGGCGCGCAAGGCCGGCACATAGTCATCGTTACTGCCCCGGCCGCCCACATACATTTTGTGCACGGGTATGCCAATCGCCTCCGACTGCAGATCGATCAGTTCCTCGCGCACACCGTGCATGGAAACCCGCCGGAATTCCGCATTCACGGTCGTGATCAGCGCGCGGACTTCATAGGCTCCGCTGCGGCGCACGCGGTCGAGCGCCAGCCCCGAATCCTTGCCCCCGCTCCAGAATAGCACCGCCGGCTGCATGCCTCAGACGGCCGCCTGCGCCAACCGGCGCAAGATTCCCGACTGCAACCCGGCTTCTGCCATCATTTTCCTACATCCTGGGGCCAAAGCTTAAGATCCTATCACCCGGGCGGTACCTGGGCCGAGACACACTGTGCCGCCGGGGTATACGCTCATAGCAACCTGATCTAAATGATATGGTTAGCGGCTGGTACGCTATTCGCGGCTTCGAGGCTGGTACGCTATCTCGGCTTCGATTCGACGTGATCTTTGGTTGAAACAGCATGACCAACATTCCTCTCTACGCAGGCGCGGGACTTCTGGTCGGCACGATGGTCGGCCTCACCGGCGTGGGCGGCGGATCGATGATGACGCCGATTTTGATGCTGCTGTTCGGCCAGTCACCGTCAGTTGCGGTAGGCACGGATCTCCTGTTCTCCGCGACAACGAAGCTCGTGGCGACAGCCTCCTTTGGATTCAGTCGGCGTGTGGATTGGCCGGTCGTCGGACGACTGTTGCTTGGCAGTGTCCCAGGATCGGCGGCGGTGGTCGTCGGACTGTGGCTCGCGCGCCGCACGCCGAGTGTCGCCGATGCGATCACCCTGCGCGCCCTCGCAATCATTCTCCTGGTGACGGCCGTGGCGCTCATTTTTCAGACGCAACTCCAGCATGTCGGTCTCAAGATCACGGCGCGCGCGCTCGTGCACGTGGAACGTCACAAGGTCCTGCTCACCGCGCTTGCAGGGTTGACGCTGGGTGTCGCCGTCACGTTGACTTCGGTGGGCGCCGGGGCGCTCGGTGTCGTGATGCTGCTGGCGCTCTATCCCTTGAGGCTCACCGCCGACCGGCTGGTCGCGACGGATATCGCTCATGCGCTGCCGATCACGCTGATCGCGGGCCTGGGGCACGCGTTCCTCGGACATGTCAACTTCAATGTGTTGGCCGCCCTTCTGCTCGGGTCAATTCCGGGCATCTTGATTGCCTCGCGCATAACGATCCGACTGCCCGCCCGAATGACCCGCATACTCATTGCAATGATGCTGGGCACGGTCAGTGGGCGCCTGCTCTTTGGCTAGAGAATATAGGATCCGCGCTTCATTCGTGCAGGCCGCACTCGCGCTTTAACCCAAAGAAGCGCAGTTCTTCCGGGCTGTCCACTTCGGCGAGCGAACGGGTCGTGTGCCAGTCACCGATCGACACATAGCCACGTTTCCACATGGGGTGGTACGGTAATTGGTGTTTTTCAAGATAGCGACCAATGTCTCGGTCGCTCCAGTCAAACAGCGGATGAACTTTGTAACGCCCGCGCTTGAATTCGATTGGAAGAATGCGGGAACGTGTCTTGGCTTGCGTGCGGCGCAGCCCGGCGAACCAAGTCCTTGCATGGAGGTCATGCAGCGCGCGGTCCAGAGGTTCCTGCTTGTTGATGCGGTTGTAGCGCTCGATACCCGAGAGGCCCTGATCCCACAATTTTCCGAATCTGGTCTCTTGCCATGCCGGAGAGGACTCGGCGCGGAACACCTTGAGGTTGAGGTTCAACTTTTCGGTCAACTCATCGATGAAGCCATAGGTCTCCGGGAAGAGATAGCCCGTATCCAGCAAGACGACGGGCACGCCCGGAATGACTGTGTTCACGAGATGCAACATGACCGCCGACTGGGCGCCGAAGCTCGACGTCAAAACGTGTTCGCCCGGCAGAAGTTCAAGGGCACGCTCGACACGTTGAGCTGCGGAGAGGTGTTCAATTGCACGATTGAGTCCAGCGAGCTCCGGGGCAATCCCGGAGCCAAACTCAGTCGCCCACAATCGCGAAAGGTGCGCTTTGATATTCATGCCTGGCCGTTGCTGGGGCGCCCTTAAGACGCCTCGATATCCACCGATTTTATCGTTCAGACTCGCGGGCGCTTAGCTCAAAATTGCATTAGCCCATAACCGCGGCGCCATGGATTGCAAGGACTATGGCCTTATGCAATTCGAGCATTGGACGGGTTGTTCGCATTTCATAGTATTCCTGGCGTGGTTTATCAATTGATAAAGAACGAACGAAAGGGAAACGATGAAGTGCACTTGGCTCGTCTTATTGGGCGCCCTCGCGGTCGCCGTACCCGCGCACGCGCAACAGAAGACCGGACCCGGCATCATCGGCGACGACAGCCTGACGTGGCATGGGATCACGTTGTACGGCGTCATCGACATCGGTGTTCAATACGATACTCACAGTGCGCCGTTCACTCCATACCGGCCCTCGGCCAGCGGCAATATCGTGCGGCAAAACGGTCAGCAATCGGTGCTCGGCCTTACCCCCAGCAACATGGGGCAGTCGAGAGTCGGCCTGCAGGGCACGGAGCCGCTGAGCGACGATTGGTCCGCCATGGTCCAGATCGAGACGTTTTTCAATCCGCAGTCCGGAGAAATCGCGGATTCGCTGAAGTCGTTGGCCGTGAATAACGGTCGACCCCTGTCTTCCCAGACGGTCGGGGTGGATGGCAGCTCGGCTGGACAAGCTTTCCAGACCGCGTGGGCGGGGCTTAAATCAGCGCGCTTCGGCACCCTGACATTCGGTCGTCAGACGACGCTGCTGTTGGACGGCACCATCAAGTACGATCCCAACTACAACGCGACAGCTTTCGGTCTGCTCGGCGCTTCGAACACCTATTCCGGCGGCGGCGCGCAGGAAGACAATCGGCTGGATTCCACGTTGAAGTACACCATCAACTTCGAACATCGGGTGCACTTGGGAGCGCTGTACAAGTTCAACGGATCCAATGGGTCGGCCAACACCGCCTTCCAGGCGGATCTCGGCGGTGAGTACGCGGGTGCATCAATCGACGCCTACTATTCGAAGGAGAACAGCGCCATCACCGCAACCTCGCTGACGGCCGCTCAGGTCGCCCAACTTCCGGCACTGGGTTATTCAGTATCAAACGCCCTGGCAGCAACCATCTCGGACAACACCTCGTATGCCCTCATGGCTTTGTACAAGTTCGAGCCGCTCAAGTTCTTCGCCGGCTACGAGCTTATCGAATACGCCAATCCCCACACGCCGCTTAAGGCTGGGTTCAATGACATCGGCGATTATGTGCTGGCGTTCGTTACCAATAACGCCTACGACAAGTCAAAGAGAGTGCAAGTGTATTGGAGCGGCGTTCGCTACACCGTCGTTCCGAACCTCGACGTGACGGCGGCTTACTACGGCTATCGTCAGAACGCCTTCGGCACCGGAAGCCAAGCGGGCTGCGAAACGGTTGCACACAGCGATTGCAGCGGCAGCTTTCAGGCCTATTCGATCGACGCCGATTTTAGGTTCAACAAGCACTTCGATGCCTACCTGGGAGCCATGTACAGCGGCGTGCATGACGGCGTGGCCAGCGGCTATGTATTTACGACCAACGTCAACCCCACCCTCGGGGTCCGGTACAAATTTTAATTTCGCACAGCCGTCGTCGCGAAAGCATTGGAGACGGGGTTTTGGAGAAATCCCAAAATGCCCGCCGCGCAAAGACCAATCGCGATGGCCGCGGCGCAGGCCGTGAAGAATGCGCGCATGACTGCTTCCTCCGATCTCTTGGCCAAGGCTAGCACGGAATCCGATTTACGTCTGGATCGTGAATGCTTCCATTTCAATCGCCATAAACACCCGGCCGAGCGTGCCGACACAGCCATAAAAATCCGCCGATTTCGCGCGCTCGAGATCCTCGAAGAAGCGCCGGATCCAGGGCGCAAGATGGGTTTGGAAAAACTCACGGTCGGTGCCCGCGGGCGCCGCGATCTCACCGGCGGCCAGCGCAGCCATGATCTCGAACAATACACCGGCATGATCTTCGGGCTCCTTCAGCCAGTCGGCGCGCTCGATACCGATGACACGCAAGGATTCGCGTAGCCGAGCAAGCGGGCGCGCGTGCATTGATCCCGTGAGGTAGAAGGAAGCATAGGGGAGCAACTCCGCGCGCCCCACCCCCACGAAAAGGTTGAAATATTCGCGCGCCACCTGGTCGGCATCGAGTCGGACCGCCGCCTGCGCCACCGCCTCATGCGCGCGGCCGAGCGCACCAGCATCCCCGCGCAAACTGGCCAGTCGCGCCAGGAGTTGCGCATCGGGACTGTTCAACAACAGCACCGAAAGCAGCGAGTATTCACGGGCGCGCGCGTCATCGACTTCATGAAGGGACTCGGAGAATGATTCTGCCATCTGCTTTATTTCGGCAAGGCGCTGCCATGACGACGAGGCCGAGAATCCGCGTTGTCTGTGCGCGGATCGATCGCTGACGCCGTGACTTGCACATTCGCCGGATCCCGATTTTCCCTGCCCGAACTCAACCAGACTTTATCAACCTGTCCATCGCGCTGAGGATTGACAACTTCAAACGTGCGCTGTTGCTCGTCGGGTGCGCCATCGACGAGCGAGATGCTGGGCCTGATTACGCTTTGCGCGTTTTGCATCGGCGCCAGAGGCGCAAAGCCCGCCATGGCGTTTGGATCGTTGAAGTCCCACTGACTTTCCGCGATCCCGACAAAATCTCGAATCGCCGGATCGGCCGACCATGCGGCGCGCAGGGCGGCGCGCACCAAATCCGTCGGTACACCCGATTGCAGGAATTGACGAATATCGCTGTCGCCGGTGATCGACTCGACCGCGGGCAGCGAGGCAGGAGCGACAGCGCTCGACTCGCCCCCGATCGGCACCGTGGGTGGCGGCTGTTCCTCCTCGCTCATGCCCCTCTCCCGGATCGATCTCGCTGGCGCTTGAACATCGGCCTCTCAACGTGGTGCTGCGCAATAAAGGCTTTGAGCCTCTCACCGATCGCTGCCACCATGGGCACCGATTCCACCAGATCGTCACCGGCTCCCGTCAACGCCTCGCCCTCCGCCGGATCTGCGGTGACGCCTCGTAGTTCCACCGTCGAGCCCTCTCCAGTGCGACGCAAAATCACCCACAACAATGGCAAACCCGAAGCCAGATTACTGCGATAGTTGTCCGTTTCGGTTCGATACAATTCGATTACGGCCTTGCCTGCATAGAATGTCGTCACATCCTCCGCGGCGTCGACAATGGTCCACGGCTCGGCGGCCGGAACGCCGTCAAATACCGAGATGGGCCGCCACAACTCGCCGGCCCAGGGACTCTTTCCTTTGCGGCGTTCCACGACAACTCCCACGGGAATTGTCAGCAGCGGCGACGTCACGCGATTTCCAATTGCCGAAGCGGCAGGCCCGTCAAAAGATTTTGTGGCTTCAATCTCAATTTCCGATCCTGCGCGACGGCCATGATGAGATAGATCGGGGCGCCGCCCACTTGCTCATTCATCACTGCGCCATCGGTGAAGTCTAGCTGATACAGGCCCACCAACCGCGCCTGCGTAGCCGCATCGAGCGCTTGTCCCGCCCACAGCGTATCGCCCATGAGCGTGCCGTCCGCATCGAGCCCCACGTACCAAGTCCATGCGACATCCTTCAATTCCGTCATGGGCAGCACGCTGACCTCGACTTTGAGTAGATGCGCTATCCAGCGCGCGATCACCTCACCCAGGGCCTTGAGCCCTCGGCGTCCCCCGGTTAGATCCAGTGCCAGATCGAATTGATCGCTTCGTTCCCAGTAGGTATGAGCATTCGTCTCGCTTAATACCTCGATTTCGGCCCCTGTTGCCAGCCCCAGCAGCGAACTCAATGGGGACAAGGAAGCCGCACCCCGATCCGCGACCGTTTCCTCATCGGCGCCGATCAACAAACCATTTTGCAGTGTAATCATCTGCGGTCGAAAGAACAGCTCCGCTGCCCGCAGGACGAAGGCATCATCACAGCCGTCCAGCACATTGCGTAGAATGACCTGCACCAGCTGATTGACAAACAAGTAGGGGAATTTCCGCCCGCGACCGACAATCTCAACGTAGGCCGCTTCGAGCGTTGCGTACTGCACAAGAAAGTCGCGCCAGTCGATCATCAATTGCCAATTGTCGCGCGCGTCGCGATCTGCGATGGCCGCCAAATGTGATGGTGCAACGGGCATTCGCGGGTCGGCCAACAAGGCGCGGTGGATATCCCGCTCCCTTGCACATGCCTCCGACGGCGGCGTCAACTCCGGCCTGGCCAAGTAAGCCTTTAGGAATTCATTCGTGATACGAAGCCTGCCACCGCCGTCCCGATCCAGGAGGTGGTGACCGCTGGCGAGCCAGAAGTCGCGCGGCTCACTCATTCTTCGCTCCGTTCACCGTCTCCGGATATCTCTTGCAGCGCAAAGACGCGTATCGGTCCTGTGGCCCTGCGCGGCGACAGCGTTCGGAAGGATTCGTACGTCTCGCCGTTCTCATAGCGTCGAGACACCGCGACAAGCGTTCCGGCGGGATGATGGCTGAGCGAGGCTGCAAAGGCGATCTCCTCCTCGGCCGCAGGGCGAGCCGTGGCCGGGTCGGGTGCGCCGAACGACTCGATCAGCCGCTTCGTCAAGAGTTCTGTGGCTTCCCTATACTCCCGATCGCTGGCCTCGACGACCTGAACCAAGGTGGAACGCCCCAAGGACTCAATGCCAAGAAAGCCGCCGCGATAGGCAGCACGCGCTTTGCCGGCCAACGAAGCGAGGTCCGCGTGGTTGAACGCGAATGCGCCCGAGACCGCCCATTCGCCCGGTTCCGCGGCACGCTCGAACACAAAGGTGTCCGATGGATCCGCCCGGACGGTTTTCAGCAGCTTCACGCTCTGCTCTCCTCATGCAGCTCTGGCTAGGGATTATAGTAGGGAGATGCGCGGGTTATTCGAAAAGGCGTGTTCCGATGGGGGCTGAAATCAACCCAACCATGAACGCACTTCTGGCGGCCGCGGCCGAGCCCATGCCGGAGGTGCCGTTCGTGACCCTGAAAAGCCAGGGGGTGTTGCTCATCTATGGTCGCGACGCGCGGGCGGTCGTCGCCGGCGAGTTGCTGCAGGACCATCTCGACGTGACGGTACTAATTGCACCGCCCCTGGTGGACCTACCGGCGGTTGCACGGCCATTTCCGGTGGCGCAAGGGTCGATTCGATCCGCCAAGGGGCACTTGGGCGCGTTCGAGATCATGGTCGATCAGTTTGCGCTGCTGGGGCCGAGATCGGGCCGTGCGTCGTTCGGCTTGACTCGCGACGGCGCGGTCTCGCACTGCGACGTGATTCTCGACTTGTCGAAGGGCGCACCCCTATTCACGGCAGCGGATTTGCGCGACGGGTATGTGCGCGCGGACCCCGAAGACCTGGCCGGTATGCAAAGCGCCATTGAGAAGACCCGCACGCTCATCGGGGAATTCGAGAAGCCCCGCTACATATCCTTTGTGGAGCATTTGTGCGCGCATTCGCGCTCGCAGATCACCGGTTGCACGCGTTGCCTGGAGCTTTGTCCGGTGGGCGCGATTGTGCCGTCGAGGGACCACGTGGCCATCGATGCGAATATTTGCGCCGGCTGTGGTCAGTGCGCCTCAGCCTGCCCTACAGGCGCTGCCGCCTATACCATGCCGCCGGCAGATGCGTTGATGCGCAAGCTGAGGACTTTATTGACCGCTTACGCTGAATCGGGCGGCGAACGCGGCATCGTTCTGGTGCACGACGAGGCGCATGGATCACCGCTGGTCTCGGTCCTCGCACAATTCGGCGCGGGTCTGCCCGCGCAGGTGCTGCCGCTCTGCGTCAATGAAGTTACTCAGATGGATCTTGAAACCGTTGCAGCGGCATTCATCTACGGTGCCTCAGCGGTGCGATTCCTGCTACGGGGCCGGGCGCGCCACGACAATCGCGGGCTGTACCAAACCATTGCGCTGGCCGAATCCATTCTCAGCGGATTGGGCTTCGGCACCGGCCGCGTGGCGACCATCGAAACCGACGATCCGGACGCACTGGGATCCACGTTGCGCAGCATTCCCGCAATGAACGCCGCGCAGCGTGCGTCGAGTCTCCTCACCCTGGGAGGCGACAAACGAGGTGTCGCCCGTTCGATACTGCGCGAACTGCATCGCGCGGCACCGGCGCCCGTGGATGTCGTGGACCTGCTTCCCCCAGCACCATTTGGATCGGTGCAAATCGATGTCGAGGCGTGCACGCTCTGCCTTGCCTGTGTGTCAGCCTGTCCGACGGGCGCGTTGCTCGACAACGCCGAGCAGCCCATGCTGCGCTTTACGGAAGGCGCCTGCATCCAATGCGGGCTGTGCAAATCCACCTGCCCGGAGAAAGTCATCACCCTGAAACCGCAGCTCGATTTCCGCGCCACCGCATCTGCGGCGCGAATCCTCAAGGCCGAGCAACCGTTCTGCTGCATCCGCTGCGGCAAGGCGTTTGGCGTAAGGAGCACGATCGAGCGCGTGAGCGCGAAGTTGGCGGAAAAAAACTGGATGTACCAGGGATCCGCAAAGCGTCTCGAACTCATCAAGATGTGCGAAGACTGCCGGGTCGTCGCGGTGACTGAGGAGAATCTCGATCCCTATGGACCGCCGCGCAGCGCCGTGCGCACCACGGATGACTATCTGCGCGAGCGAGACCAGCGCATCCCGAAAGACGGCGAGTAAGACGCGTTCGCCACGCTTCTGATCGTCAGGGCTATTTGATCGACGTCGCCGATGAGGGTCCAAGACCCTGTTGCGCCTGTTTTTCCACGAACCACAAATCGTGATGTTCCTTGGCCCAGTTCACGTCGACCTCTCCGGTACCCATGGCCTCGAATGCGCCTTCCATCCCCAAGGTACCTATATAGATATGCGCCAGAATGAGGGCAACGAACAAAACGGCGATAAGAGCGTGCACCACCTGGGCAACCTGCATGGTCGCAATGTTGGTGCCGAAAAACGGGAACAGCAACAGCAGTCCCGACACGGATACGGCTGCGCCCGCGGCCAAGGCACACCAGAAAACCGCTTTCTCGCCGGCGTTGAAGCGTCCTGCGGGCGCGTGCTTTCCCTTGACGAAACCACCGCCTTGTTTGAGCCAGTCGATATCCACTTGGCGCGGAATATTGTCCTTGATCCAGAGTGCAACGATCAGGATCAGTCCCAGGATAAAGGCGAAGCTGACAAAATTGTGCACATACTTGGCGAGTTGCGCCAGGTCGCTGAACGCGCTCTCTCCCATCAGCGGCAGCAATACGATCTTGCCAAAGGTGATGTTGAGTCCGGTGAGACCCAGCAGGACGAAAGATACGGCGGTGAGCCAGTGTGAAAATCGCTCGAATGCACTGAAGCGCGTGATCTTCTTTCCGGATCGCCCCGCTGAAATTCGCTGCCGCCCCAAGATGAGAAAAGCGAGTCCCAAGAGCGCGAGCATGCCGAGGATGACGACTGCGCCGACCCGGTGCAGGGTTATTTCATGGAAATAGTCCCAGCGCCTCCCCGCCGGCTGAATCAGCACGCGCGCCCGCGTATCCGGAATATCGATGCGTCCTTCGATCCGCGATTCCTGTTGCAACAGCTGTTGCTCTTTGACGGCATTCGCATCGGGTGCTGCTGCGCCGTCCGCGGCGCGCTGCTGCGCGATCGCGGGTATGGCCAGGGTCAGCGCGAATACCGCAGCGACAAGCTTCAAAGAGGGAAGCCTCACGACGCGATACCTTCTTTATAGGCCGTCATCCAGCCCCACGCACCTGAACCATAGCCCCGCTTCAAGACCCGCTCCTTGTAGATCTCGGCAATGATTTCGCCATCGCCCGCGAGCAGCGACTTGGTTGAGCACATTTCGGCGCAGAGCGGCAGTTTTCCCTGCGCCAGGCGATTCGCACCATACTTCTTGTATTCTTCGAGGCTTCCCGATACCTCCGTACCGCCGCCTCCCGCGCAATAGGTGCATTTGTCCATCTTGCCGCGCGAGCCGAAATTGCCGACTTTCGGATATTGCGGCGCGCCGAAAGGGCAGGCATAGAAACAATAGCCGCAGCCGATACACAAATCCTTGGAATGCAGAACCACGCCGTCATCGGTCGCGAATATGCAGCTGACCGGGCACACGGCTGCGCAAGGTGCGTCGGTACAGTGCATGCAAGCCATGGACACGGATCTTTCTCCCGGCTTGCCGTCGTTGATCGTGATCACGCGCCGGCGATTGATGCCCCATGGGACTTCGTTCTCATTCTTGCACGCGGTCACGCAGGCGTTGCAGTCGATGCAGCGGTCGGCGTCGCAGAGAAATTTCATTCGCGCCATGAGATTCTCCTCACGCTCTCCTGATTTGACAGAGAGTGGCCTTGGGTTCCTGCATGCCCGTGGCCGGATCGAAACCGTAAGTCGTGAGCGTATTCACGCTCTCGCCGAGGACGATAGGATCGGCGCCTTGCGGGTACTTGCTGCGCTGATCGACGCCCTCGAACCAGCCGGCAAAATGAAACGGCATCCAGGCCACGCCCTTGCCGACGCGCTCCGTCACCAGTGCTTTGACTTTGGTCTTCGAGTTATTTTCCGCACCCGTCACCCAAACCCAGGCGCCGTCCGAAATACCGCGCTCCTTCGCGTCAGCCGGGTTGATCTCCACGTACATGTCCTGCTTCAACTCAGCCAGCCACTTATTCGAGCGGGTCTCCTCGCCGCCGCCCTCGTACTCAACCAAGCGGCCCGAACTCAAGATCAAAGGAAAGTCCTTGACCACCTGCTTGTCGACGGCCGATTTCTGCACGGTAAAGCCTCGATTGGGAACACGAAACTGCTTTGCATCGGGCAGCGTGGGATACTTTGCGACGAGGTCGGGCCGCGAGGTGTAGATCACCTCGCGATATGTCGGAATGGGATCCGGCAGATTCCACGCCACGGCACGCGCCTTGGCGTTGCCATAGGGACTGCAACCATGCTCGATCGCCACGCGCTGAATCCCGCCGGACAGATCGGTCGACCAGGATACGGTTTCCGGTTTATCGGGATTTACGCTCTTGATGACCGCCAATTCCGCCGCAGTCAGATCCTTGTCCCAGCCAAGTTTCTTCAGCACCCCTAAAGTGAACTCAGGGTAGCCGTCCTTGATTTCCGAACCCACCGAGTAGGAGCCGTCCGCAAGAATGCTTTCATGCACTTCGGTATCGACTTCCTTGCCGCCCTGCGTCACTTTGCGCTTGACCACATGCTCGACGCCGAAACGCGCGCGAAAGGTACCGCCCCCGTCCTTCACAGACAGATTGGTATTGTAAAGAATCGGGGTTCCGGGATGCCTGAACTGCGGCGTACCCCAGCAGGGCCAGGGCAAACCGTAGTAATCACCGCCCACTTCGGGGTCGTCCTTGGGCGCCCGCAGGGTCACCAGGTCGAACTTGGCCTGGTTTTTCATATGCGCCTTGAGCCGCTCGGGCGATTGCCCGCAATAGCCGGTGGACCATCCGCCGCGGTTGATCTCACGCAGGATATCTTCTGCCGATACTGCGCCATGATCGACCTTGATGTTCTTGAACATCGTATCGGCGAAACCCAGCTTGCTCGCCAGCATGTACATGATGTCGTAGTCGTTTTTCGATTCAAAGACCGGTTCGACGAACTTCTCGCCCCACTGCAACGAACGGTTGGAGGCGGTGCGTGATCCATCCATTTCGAAACTGGTGCAGGTCGGCAACAGATAAGTGCCGTTCTTGCGGCCCGACAGGACCGACCACGTGGTCGGATACGGATCGCACACCACCAACAATTCCAACGCTTCAATGCCTTTAACCGATTCGGGCATTCGCGTGATGGTATTTGCACCGTGTCCCATCACGAACATCGCCTGAACGCGGTCCGGTTGATTGACTTCCTCCTTGGGCAATAGGGTCGCGTCGAACCATCGCGTGCTGGGGATCCCCGGGCTTTGCATCAAGGTCTTGCTGACGAAGCGGGTCGACATCCAGTCGTAGTCCACTTCCCACACCCGGCACCAGTGCCGCCAGGCCTCCTCGGTGAGACCGTAGTACAGCGGCAAGCTGGTGACATCGAGCCCTAAATCCGTGGCGCCCTGAACATTGGTGTGACCACGGAATATATTGGCGCCTGCGCCGATCTGGCCGACATTGCCGGTTGCCAGCAGCAGCAAACAGCTGGCACGAACGTTCGCGGTCCCGGTCGCGTACTGCGTTTGACCCATGGCCCAAATCAAGGACGAGGGTCGCTCCTTCGCAAACAGCTCGGCCACATGCTTCACCTGCGCCTCCGGCAGTCCGGTGACATGTTCGACTTCCGCCGGTGTCCATTTCGCGACTTCGGTCCGGATGTCGTCCATACCGTACACGCGCTGCCGGAGAAATTCCTTATCCTCCCAACCGTTTTGGAAAATGTGCCAGAGCATGCCGTAGATGGTCGCGATGTGGGTGCCGGGCCGCACGCGCACATATTCGGTCGCATGCGCGGCGGTCCGAGTCATGCGCGGATCGATCACGATCATGTTGGCCCGGTTCAGTTCCTTGCCTTCAAGAATGTGCTGCAGCGATACCGGATGAGCCTCGGCGGGATTGCCACCCATGACCATGATGGTTCGCGCATTGCGAATGTCGTTGTAACTATTGGTCATCGCGCCATAGCCCCAGGTGTTGGCGACACCGGTGACCGTCGTCGAATGGCAGATTCGGGCCTGATGATCGATATTGTTCGTGCCCCAAAACGCGGCGAATTTGCGGTTTAAATATGCCGCCTCATTGGTGAACTTGGCCGAACCCAGCCAATAAACCGATTCCGGTCCCGCCTTTTGCCGGATTCCCATCAGCTTGTCGCCGATTTCATTGATTGCCTGGGCCCAGGAGAGCCGATTCCATTTGCCGTCGATGAGTTTTACGGGATAGCGCAGCCGCCGGTCCCCTGTCACGTCGTCGCGTACCGCCGCACCCTTGCAGCAGTGAGAACCGCGATTGATGGGGCTGTCGTAGACCGGTTCCTGCCCCGTCCACACGCCGTTCGTCACCTCGGCGGTGACCGAACAACCGACCGAGCAATGCGTGCATATATTCTTGCGCAAACTCACCGCGGCGCCCGCGGGTGGCGGTTCTCCCGCCCTGAGCTTGCGAATACTGCCAACCTGACCAATGCCCAGGGTTGCCAAACTACCCGCAACGAGACCTGAGCGGCGAAGAAAGGTGCGCCGGTCGAGCCCGAGTTCCTTGTGGCTCGCGGAGTCAGGCGCGACGGAGCTCGAGCGCGCGTGCGAGTCTGACTTTTTGATGAGCATGTCGCCCCTTATTTATTGGGGTATCGATTGACCCGGTAGAACGTCTGTACCTCCGGGGAATTCCCCTGATACTGCGCCTTGCGCTTTCCCCGCTCCCGTTCAGTGTGAGTCCCGGCATCGCTCGAACCGGCCCGCGCAGCGAGCGCCGTGGCGGCAACTCCTACGGATGCCACGACGCGAAGCAGCTCGCGTCTTCCAATCCGGTTGCTGGGTTTCTTGTCCACCGAAGACCCTTCTGCGAAGTGACCTTTAGCGCCAATATCGGACAGGCCCCCGATCATACACATAGAACCGAATTGTTTGTATTGTACGAATGTGCAGTGGCACCCCGCCTCACCCCCTTCGTCCCGCCGGGATGCGCTCGGCCGGGTGCGAAGCGGGAAAAGGGAATCATTACAAGGACAACCGCCTATTACGGCGGGCAGAGCACCATGCCGGTGATGATTGCGCCGACGCAGCCGTACTGGAGTTTCGAGATGCGCTCTTTGAGGATCAGCGCGGCGAACGCCAGCGTCACGACCGGGTAGGCTCCGGTCAGCGGAACCACGATGGAGATCGGGCCGTAACGGCTGGCGATCATCACGCCGAGGTCGCCGCCGGCCATCATTCCCATCGGTACGAACGAGTGCAGGTACTCGCGTGCCGAGTGCGTTCCCTGCCGACCCTTGAGGAAACCATAGAGACCCAGCGACAGGACGCCGCCGAGGGTGTTGCACGCCATGAGGTTGACCTCGCTCGCCTCGGCAAACGAGTAGGCGTGTTTGACGATTGTGTTGGACGTGGCCCAGCAGATCAGCGCGAGGAAGGCGAGCGGGATCCAGCGCCGGCTGAGAATCTTTATGCCGGCGTCCGGCGGCGAATACGACAGCCCGAGACAGCCGCCGATCACCAGCGCCACCGCCGCATACTGCGCGGTGGACAATTGCTCGCCGAGGAAGATACGTGCGAACACAACGGTGAGCGCCGGGTACGCCGCCGACAGTGTGCCGACGATGGTGATGGGACCGGCGATGATCGACTCGAAGTACAGGATCCAGCCGGTGCCGTCGATAATGTAGGCGAGGACACCGAGTTCGAGGAAGGTCCGGCCGTCAGCCGACCCCAGCGGCGGATGTTCATGCGTGAAGAACCAGGACAGATTGACGATTGCCTTGGCGAGCACGAAGTACAGACAGAAACGGGCCGGCGACACCTCTCCGATGTACTTTTTAACGAGCCCCTGTCCGATACCGTACAGGAATAGAGCGATCATCGACGGCGTGAGCCAGACGAGCAGGGCCGTATTAGCAGCAGTAGCGGACATATCCCATTCTGCTGTGCCGGCGTCGTAAGCGCTATCTGCACATGCAACGCATCGGGCATGATAGCGGGGCCGCATCCGCGGCCTGAGGCTTAAGGCATGCACAAGATCCTGATCAACGGCGAGTGGGTCGACGCGATCAGCGAGGCGAGCCGCGAGATCACGAACCCGGCGACGCTGAAACCGCTCGGCACGGTGCCGGATTGCGGTCCCGCGGACGTCGCCCGCGCGGTCGCCGCGGCCAAGGCCGCGCAGTACGGTTGGTGGAAGGTTCCCGGCGTCGAGAAAGCGAAACTGCTGCGGGAAATCGCTGCCCGAATCCGCGCCCGCGAGCACGCGCTCGCCACCCTGATGACCCAGGAGACCGGCAAGGCGCTATGCGAGGCGATCGACTGCATCGACTGGGTCGCGGCGTGCTTCGAATACTTTGGCGAGGTGGCGCGCTCGTCCTACGGCAATTCGGTACCGCCGGTCGCGCCGCATCAGCTCAACTTCACCATCAAGGAGCCATTCGGCGTGGTCGCTGCGATCGTGCCGTTCAATTTCCCGCTGCTACTGATGGCTTGGAAGGTGGCGCCGGCCATTGCCGCGGGCAACACGGTGATTTGCAAGCCGCCGCACCAGAACCCGTTGTCGAACCTCAAGCTCGCCGAAGTTTATGACCTGCTGCCGCCCGGCGTCGTCAATGTCGTAACGGGCGCGGCCGACACCGGTACCGCGCTCGTTGCGCATCCGGACGTGGACCTGATCGCCTTCACAGGTTCGGTCGCGGTCGGGCGCAAGATCGCGGCGGCTGCAGGAGCGCAGCTCAAGAAGGTCAACCTCGAGCTCGGCTCGGTCGATCCGTTCATCGTCTTCAAGGACGCCGACCTCGACGTCGCGGTCCCCGGCGTTGCCTGGGCACGGTTTCTCAACGCAGGCCAGGTCTGCACTTCGAGCAAGCGCATCTATGTCGAGCAGCCAATCGCGGTCGAATTTACGCGGCGAATGCAGGAGTATGTCGCCCAGCTCAAAGTCGGCGACCCAATGTCGCCCGACACCGACCTAGGTCCGCTGATTTCGCACGAGGCGGCGCAGCGGGTCGAGGATCAGGTCGTGCGCGCGCTGAAGGACGGCGCCACCCTCAAGCTCGGCGGCAGAGCGTTTCGGCCGCAGGGACTCCCCGGACACTTCTTCCAGCCGACACTTTTGAGCGATGTGCGGCACGGCAGCGTCCCAACCCGCGAGGAGATTTTCGGCCCTGTGCTGTCGATCACGACGGTGGCCGACGCCGATGAGGCGATCCGGCTTGCGAACGACTCGGAGTATGGGCTCGGCGCCTCGATTTACACCAAGGACCTCGCGACAGCGATGCGCGCGATGGACTCGATCAAGGCCGGCACCTTCTGGATCAACGACCCGCTAACCGACAATGACGCGGCGCCTTTCGGCGGTATGCGCCACAGCGGCATCGGGCGCGAGCTTGGTCCCGAGGGACTCGACGCCTTTCGCGAGCCCAAGCACGTGCATTTGGACTGGGTCATGGAGCGCAAACCCTGGTTCTTCCCATACCGCGACCGTAAGCCGCCGGGCGGAAGCGGGAAAGGCTGAGCACTGGTCGCGGAGTTCGACGTTTCGGCATTTCATCACGACTGTACGCGTCGACCGACGCCGCGAATTTTTTGACAGCATCTTTATGAGGCGGCTCGTACCATGCTGCATGTTCCCGCCTTGAGGGCATCGAGCCGGGATTATTGAGGAGTCTGCAATGGCGATTCTCGATTACGTTAGATCCATCGCGGCGACCGACGGCGTCTCAAAAGCGCAAGTGTTTCGCTTTCTCGAGATGCAGTTCTCGCGTGCGGATAAGAACCACGACGGACGGCTTGAACTCGATGAAGTCGAGGATTTCATGCAAGCGATCGCGCGACCCGAGTGCGATCAGCGCTGACGAACAGCGGCGCGATCAGACGACCCAACAATTTCACGATAGACCGCATCTATCAAATTGATTCAATCTAGCGATTAGCGTAGTCGCGCTTGGCGCGGTAAAGTCTGCGTAATCCTCCCCGCCTCGCCTTCGCGCGTTACAAAAACGGCGCGCGCAAAGTTCCGCAATGTGACTGCAGCACCGAAGAACATCTCGCGTGACGCTGACGTGAGCTCTCGCTGCACAACGATGAATTTATTTTCAAGCGCTTCGGGCGCGAAGATGCACAACGATCGGTAATAACTTTCTTTGCGGCGCGGTCTTCATCAGTGAGCGTAATTCATTTTCTTACTGGAGTAGACCATGCAATCATCAATGTTCATCGGCAGAAGTGTGTGCCAAACGTTCGCAGGGACGAAGAAGATTTTCGCATTCGTTGCCGCCTTGAGTGTCGCAGCGGCACTGCCAGGATGCGCACTGTTTCCGCGATCCTCGAACCCGGTTGTCGACCAAAAAATTACGACCGATGTCGAGACGAGACTCGGACAAAACGCGGATCTGGAAGCTCCGAATCAGCTTAGCGTACAGACAATCAACGGGACCGTTTACCTGAACGGCTTGGTGTCGACCGGCCTGCAGCGCAGGGACGCCGAATTGGCGACCAATCAAGTTCAAGGCGTTGACAAAGTCGTCAGCTCAATTGCTGTCGCTCGTTAAATAAACTCCGTGCAGGCGGGGCGACCAATATATTGGAGATGCTCATGCTCAATCGTAAATCTTTCAAAGGACTGTGCGCCATGATCGCAATGGCGTCGGTCATACCCAGTCTGGTTCAGGCGCGCGATATCCCCGTCGCCAAGAATGTCGTTCTAGTGCATGGCCTATATGCGGACGGATCGTCTTGGATTGACGTAATTCCCTACCTGCAGCGCGCGGGCTTGAATGTAACTGCGGTCCAGAATCCTTTGACCTCGCTGGCGGATGACGTTGCCGCAACTCGCCGCGCTCTGGCGTCCCAGGATGGACCGACGGTTTTGGTTGGCCACTCCTTTGCGGGAACGATTATCAGCGAAGCCGGCGATGATCCCAAGGTTTCGGCGCTGGTGTACGTGGCGGCTCGCGCACCGGACGCGGGCGAGGACTTTGGTGCGCTGGCGGCGAAATTTCCGAAACCGCCCGCGAGCGCTGGAGTCACCAGGAAGGATGGCTTTTTTGGACTGAGCGAGGAGGCTTTCCTCAGAGACTTCGCGGGTGATGTTGCGCCGTCCCGAGCGCGTGCGCTGTTTGCCGTGCAAGAGCGGGGCGCAGATGCACTGCCATCCACCAAGACTACGACCGCAGCATGGAAAGTGAAGCCCACGTGGTATCAAGTTTCGACCCAGGATCGCACCATCGATCCGGAGCTGGAACGATTTCTGGCCAAGCGCATGAATGCGACAACGATCGAACTAGATTCGAGTCACGTGTCACTGGTGTCGCACCCGAAAGAAATCGCGGATTTGATTCTCCTTGCCGCGGGCCGCGAGAAATCGAAATAGACGCTGCAACGGAGGCGGTTGTCTCGTGCTCTTGAAGGTCAGGCTCGAGTAGCGGATTGACATAAGTGAGACCCCGAACGTCGATGGCGCGGATCTTTCACGCAATTGTCCGCCGCGCTTGCATTCGGCATTCCGATCGGTAAACATCGACGCCGCGCAGACGACTACGCCAACACGGATCGTAAAAGGGAGTTTCAAGATGTCAGGGATGAACCGGAGTGTTGGCTTGTTGCGTGTCTGGGCGGCTTTTTCACTAGGCGGGCTCGTTGCCGCCGGTTGTGGCGGCGGCAACAGTTCCTCTGCGCCGCCACCCCCACCACCCCCTTCCGTAGTTCTGACGACCCTCGCGCCCGATACCGCGGTCGCCGGAAGCGCAGACTTGATCGTCACGGCAGGCGGCTCCGGGTATACGACATCATCGGTTCTGAAATGGAACGGAGCCGCGTTGACGACCAATTATGTTTCCGCGACTTCGCTGACCGCGACGATACCGGCATCCGATCTGGCGACTCCGGGGAGCGTTTCCGTCACCGTCACCGATCCCACCAGCGGCGACGCAGGCTCCGCAGTCGTGCAGTTCACGATCACCGACCAGACATCGCCCACGATTGCTTCACTTGCCCCATCGACCCTGACTGCGGGGGGTACTGGTTTTCAATTGACGGTCATCGGCACCAACTTCGCACCGGCCGCGAGGGTGCTGTGGAATGGCGCCGCGATCCCCACAACCTTTGATTCGGCAACGCAATTAACCGCTCAGGTTACGGCTGCACAAATTGCTGCCGCCGCGAATATCGCGGTAACGGTCCTCAACGATCCGGCCGCCGGCGGAACATCAAATGTCAGCACGTTCACCGTGTCGAGCACGCCTCCGGTGCCCTCATTGACTTCGGTTTCCCCGCCTTCGCTCCCGGCATTCAGCACCGGCGTTCTGACATTGACAGGAACTGGTTTCACCGCATCGTCTCTTGTGGTCATCAATAGCAGCAACATACTTTCCTCGGTGTATGTGTCCTCGACGCAGCTAACGGTCGGGCCGATGACGTTTGCATATACGGCTGGATCGGCATCTTTAACAGTGCAGGATCCGGCGTCCGGCTATGTGCCGTCGAACGCATTGACGCTCACCTTCACGACCCCTGTTCCGGCGCTCACCAGCGTAGCACCGGCGACGGTAATCGCCGCGCAGGGCGCGCTGGCCCTCGCGGTGAACGGCCAGTACTTCACACCGACGGCGGTGGTCTATTTCAATGGCAGTTCGAGACCGACGACCCCGAATAACCAGGGGCAATTGGTGGCGCAACTGACTTCGCAAGATGTCGCGGCGGCCGGGACGGCGAGTATTACTGTGGAGGATCCTGCGTCCGGTAATGCCCCCTCGAATGCCCTCAACTTTGTCATTCAGCCTCTGCCCCCGTTGACGCTAAGTTCCCTCTCCCCGTCGAAGGTTCCTGCGGGAAATGCCGCATTTACGCTCACCGTGTTCGGCACCGGCTTCACGACCAACTCGGCCATCGCATTGAACGGTACGGCGTTGAATACGACCTACGACTCCGCCACGACGCTCAGCGCCGCTGTCAGCGCAGCGCAAGTGGCAACCATCGGCAGCGCGTCGATCACAGTCGTCAATCCGGCTAACCAGGGCGGAACCTCAGCGCCGCTGACGCTCACGATCGTAGCGCCGTCGATCGATGCGGTGTCTTACCAAATCAACAATGGCCACAGCGGCTTCGTCGTCTTCAAGTCGGCCACGCTGCCGCCGTCCGCGAGTTGGTCCGTGAACCTGGGCGGCGAGCCATCCTACGCCCTGATAGTGGGCGGAGTCGTATATGTGACGGCAAGCGTGAACGGCAACAGTCAACTATTCGCGCTCAACGGAAGCACGGGCGCAACCGTGTGGGGGCCGATAGCTTTCACGGGCGCGACGGGAATCACCTATGACGCGGGCATGCTCTTTGTGGACAGCGGCTCCTTCATCACGACGGGCATCCTAACGGCACTGGACGCGGGCACCGGTAATCCTATTTGGAGTGCGACCGTTCCCGGCCAATTTGCAACGCAATCGCCGCCCGTGGCCGCCGAGGGTCTCGTATACACGCTCGACGACGGTGTATTGACGGCATTCAACGAAACCAACGGCGCGCAGGTGTGGCAACAAAACGTTTCGGGCACGAACGGCGCGCCAGCGGTCACAGTGGATGGTGTCTATGCCGCCCCAGTGTGCTATGCGTTCGATCTACAGCCCGCAACGGGTACGGTGATATGGTCCAATAACACGGGTTGCGAAGGCGGCGGAGGCAATACGCCGGTGGTCGGCAGCGGCAGAATGTATGCTCCGCTCAGTCCCGGCTATTACGCTGGAAACGTGTATACGGCGGAGACCGGCCAGGTGGTCGGAGCATTTTCGGCGAGCGCACCGCCGGCCATCTCGGCATCCAGCGTGTTCACACTCAACAACTCCACACTGCAAGGCACTGCGCTGAGCAACAATCAGATACTTTGGAGTTTCGCCGGAGATGGGGCCTTGACGAACTCGCCGATCGTCGTCAACAACTACGTGTTCATCGGCTCCTCCAGCGGCAACTTGTACGCGCTTAACGCCACCACTGGCGCCCAGGTCTGGACAACGAATCTCGGCGCGCCTGTCACAGGTCCGGCGACTGGCGGAAGCGCAACGCAGGGAGCGACCGGGCTGTCCGCGGGCGATGGGCTCCTCATCGTTCCCGCCGGCAATACGGTGAACGCGTTCGTGCTATCGACGAACCCGTAGGGAACAGCATCTCCTCTAAGCCGAATGGTTCTGCAGCCTGTCGGCTGACCGGCCGAGCCTCGTCACGAGATGGCGCGCTGCTCCGTCCAGTCGACGTACAGCTGACGTTCTGCAAACAACCAGTCGTCGCCCTGCTTGACGTACGTGTCGAGGTAGCGAATCGATGCAATCATCAGGTGGCGCGCTCCATCGGCGATCGTAACGTGGTGCGCCAGGCAGTAGGCTTCCCCAATCGCCTTGTCGTCGGTGAGGGAGAAGATTGTGCTCTGTCCGACGAAGTGCGTGGTGGCATCGTATTTATTGAGATCGGCGAAAACCGGAGCGAGTGCATCGCGTGAGCGAAGCTCCCACGTCGGCTTGGGGTCCCTGGCATTCATGAACACCATGAAGTGCGTGTCCGCGGTGAACAGTGCCATTTGGCCGGTCGCATCGCGACGATCGGCGCAATGCGCGTAAGCCTCGACAAGTTCCCGAACGGCGAGGCGATCCGCAGCCTCACGGGGAGAGATCGTGGTGTGCGAACTCATAGGTTGTTCTCCAAAGGATCGTGAAGTCCAATCACTCCAGGATGGCCCGCGGCTCAAGAAACGCCTCGATGCCGAACGCTCCGAATTCACGGCCGACGCCGGAATGTTTGAAGCCGCCGAACGGCGCCTGTTGATCGTCGAGCATGCCGTTGATCGCCACGCGGCCGGCTTGAATCTGAGATGCGACGCGGCGCGCGCGCTGCATGTCGGTACCGCTTATGTAGGCGTGCAGGCCGTATTCCGTATCGTTGGCGATCCGGATCGCATCCTCTTCGTCCTCGTAGGTGATCACCGAGAGGACCGGCCCGAAGATTTCTTCCCGGGCGATTGTCATGTCATTCGTCACATTGACAAATATCGTGGGTTTGACGAAATAGCCCGACTCGAGGCCCGGCGGGCGTCCTTCGCCACCCACCAGCACGTCTGCACCTTCTTCAATACCCCTGCGAATGAAGGACTGCACACGCTGATATTGCTTCTGATTCACCATTGGTCCGATGGCGGTTTTTGCGTCGGCGGGATCGCCCACTGGAAAAGCGGGCGCGGATTCCAAGATCGCCTGTTTGACTTCCTCGAAGCGACTCTTCGGCACGAGCAGCCGCGACCCGGCGACGCAAGCTTGACCGCTGTTCAGAAACCCGATGATGAACGCATTCGGAATGGCCTTCTTGAGGTCGGCATCATCAAGCAGAATGTTCGGCGACTTGCCGCCTAACTCGAGCGTGATGCGCTTCATCGTCGCAGCACCTTCACGCATGATCGATTTTCCGACGGCGGCCGAACCCGTAAAGGAAATCTTGGCCACATCGGGATTTCGCACGAGTTCCGCGCCGACGACATCGCCTCGACCGGAGACAACGTTGCAAAGCCCCTTTGGAAGGTTCGCGTCGTGTATACATTCCAGCCATACGCCTGTTTGAAAGGCGCTCAACTCACTCGGCTTCATGACCACGGTGCAACCCGCCGCGACTGCCGAGGCAAGTTTCATGCAAAGGAAAAACGCGTTCGCATTCCACGGTGAAATCAGACCGGCAACGCCAACCGGCTCCAAGGTGACCGTTGTTTTGCCCCAGCTCCGAATCAGCGGCAGCTCGCGGAGAGCTTTCTCGGCGGAGAGAAACACGTCGGCACCTGCCCGCACGATCAGCGATGCGAACTGCACAACACCACCATACTCCTCGACCATCGTCTGCGTTAGATCATCGGTGCGCGCCGCGACGGCCTTATGCAGTCTGCGCAGAAGTTCCATGCGTTCTTCTTTGGTCGTCCGCCCGAAAGATGCGAACGCTCGCTTGGCGGCGGCAATGGCGCGGCGCGCGTCCTCCTCATCCGCCAGCGTAACGCGCCCAATCAGCCGACCGTTGCTCGGATTGATGCTGTCCATGAGCTCGCGACCATGGGATTCGACGAACGCTCCGTCGATGTAGTGTTTCGTAATGGCCTTCATCGCGCCTCCCTGATGACATGGATTAACCCAGCCCCATCGTATGAGGCGCTATCCGAGCTCGCTATTACATGTTCTCAGTAGACGATCAAAGGACTCCAAGAAAACAGCGGCAGCATTCCGAGTTTTAACTACGAGGAATATGTAGTTTGTCGATCGCCCAAGTATTGCTACCGTCGCGCTGTGCACTCAGATCGTTTCATTCCGCCTATGGCCGGCTCAATCTCCGGCGACGTGGAATGTCAAGGAAGGCGCAGCTAATGGAAGCTCTTGAAGACACGCTCGCGGAATCGAAGCCAGGGCCGACACGATCGTGCGAATGGATGTACCGGATGATTGCGCTCCTTGAGGCGGCTGCCGGTCAGCTTGAGGACCAAGAACACCTAGCCCAGGGCACATTGCTTGAAGCAACCGCACTGTTGCGGCGACAGATTCGTCCATCAGCGGCGCGAGATGTTCCAGACGCAAGGGGACGCTTGCTGGCCTGGCAGGCGCGCAAGGTGCGCGACTATATTGACACTCATATCACAGGGCCGGTCCTCGTCACCGATCTCGGCGCGCTCATTCTGCGCAGCGGTGCGCACTTCTCCCGCTCCTTCAAGCGTACATTTGGGATATCGCCGCACGCTTTCATCGTACGACGCCGCGTGGAACTGGCCTCTCAATACATGCTTACGACCGATGCGTCCCTGAGTGACATCGCGTCGCAGTGCGGTTTTGCCGACCAGGCGCACTTCTGCAAGCAATTCCGGCAGGCCGCGGGCGAGACCCCGGCGGCATGGCGACGCGCGCATAGGCGGCCACACCATGAGAACGCGAAGCCCCCGGCAGAGCGCTACGCGAAACCCTGGCGCCATGGCGTTCCGGCGCTGGCTGCAACCACCCGCTTATCTTAACCTTCGCCAGCTCGCGTTTGCGGAACAGGAACCGCGGTGTTTAAGATGTCAGGTACCTAGCCGGGCTCACTGAGTTCTTCGGAAACGTTCGCATGAAAGGCTAATGGCAGTGAATTCGTTTGGCCGAAACTGGCAGAATTTTCGATTTCAGTCGAGGCCGGAAGCGAAAGCTCCGGCAATCTCGAATAGATGGGCGTAGCCAGCGACATGGCCAAAGCCAAGCGCGCCGACGAAGAACGCCAGGCGCTGGCCCGCAAGTTGGAAGAAAGTAATGCCCGACTCGAAGAAGCCCAACGCGTTGCTCATGTGGGTCATTGGGAATGGGACCTGCAAACGAACGTGATCGTCTGGTCGGACGAGACCTATCGAATCTTTGGCCTAACGCCGCAAGAACGCCCAATGGACTTGGCCACCAACCGCGGCATGGTTCACCCTGATGATCGAGAGTCTCTCTATGGGGGAGTAGACGCAGACCTTTCCGCCGGAGCCAGCCCCATTGCTGAGTTTCGGATTGTTCGTCCCAGCGGCGAAATTCGTGTGGTACGCGCCGTTACCTCAAAACGCTGGAGCTCCCCGATTGATTCGAATGCCCAGCCGTCGGAACGAACGCGAAAATTATTCGGCACCGTTCAGGATATCACGGAGCACAAGCGCGCCGAGGAAGAACGACGGGCCCTGGCTCGCGATCTGCAAGAGAGCAACTCCAGACTCGAACAGGCGCAACGGCTGGTTCACATCGGGTACTACGAATGGAACCTCATCACCGGTTGCGTGACCTGGTCCGATGAACTCTATCGCATCTATGGACTGTCGCCGCAACCGGGCCCCATTAACGTGGCGATGGTCAGCCAAATGATCCACCCTGACGATCGCGAACGCGTTTTTCGGGAAGCCGACGCAGCCGCTCGCGGCGGTGTACCCGCAACCGCTGAACATCGTGTCGTTCGTCCCGACGGCGAAGTGCGTACGGTTCAAGGCCTCGGTACCGTGAAAAGAGACGCGGCGGGAGTCGCTTGTGAAATGTTTGGTACCGTGCAGGACATCACTGACCGAAAGCGCGCGGAAGAGGCGCTGCGGAGGAGTCAGTTTTATCTCGGCGAAGGAGAGCGTCTCGCCCATATGGGGAGCTGGGCCTTCAACGAATCCGGTCACTATTGGTCGGACGAACTTTACAAAATCTACGGTTTGGACCCGAAGTACGGGGCACCAACGGTCGAACAATACCTGGCTCTCGTGCATCCACAAGACCGAGCTTCCATCGCTGAGTCCATCAACCTCATGCTGGAAGAACACCGTGGCTTCGACCGGATCGAGCGGATTGTCCGGCCCGACGGACAGTTGCGCTACCTTCGCGCGGTGGCAGTTCCCGTCGTTGAACAAGGAGTCTTCAAGGGGTTTATCGGCACTACGATGGACGTTACGGAGCAGGAACTGCTAACGCAGGAATTGCGACGCGAGCGCGCGTACCTTGCGGAAGCGCAAAGCCTGACCCATATCGGCAGTTGGGCGGCCAATTTCCACACAGGGCGAAGTTATCACAGGTCGGATGAAGTCTATCGCCTGCATGGTTTTGAGCCCACCGAGATCTCTCTGGAAATCGCCAAATTTTGGGAAACCGTTCATCCCGACGATGAGCCGGCTGTAAGGGCAGTCATAGCGGATGCGATTCAGGCGCGAACGGACTACGACATACCCGAGTTTCGAATACGTCTTCCGGACGGATCCATCCGGTATCTGCGCACCATAGGGCATCACATTCCCTCCGGAGAAATGGGTGAGTACGTCGGCATCACCATGGACATAACGGAAAGAAAGCGTGCCGAAGCGGAGCGCGAAAGGCTGCACCAATTGGAAGCCGATCTCGCACGTGTCAATCGCGTCAACATGATGGGAGAGCTGGCCGCTGCGCTGGCTCACGAAATCAAGCAGCCGATCACCGCCTCGATCACGAGTGCCAACGCTCTTTTGCGGTGGTTGGCGCATGATCCACCCGAGCTGGATAGGGCGCGAGCAGCAGCATTCAGGATTGAACAGGACGCCAATCGTGCGGCCAGCGTGATTGACAATTTGCGCTCCTTCTACAAGACGGGTACGCCCGCAGAACGCAAAATCATCGACGTGAAGGAAATAATTCAAGAGATGACCGGTCTGTTGAAGGGCGAAGCGGATCGGCGCGCCATAACGATCTATTCCGAACTGGAGGCCGATACTCCCAATATCCTGGTAAACCCGGTACAACTTCAACAGGTCTTCATGAATCTCATGCTCAATGCCATCGAGGCCATGAAAGATACCGGAGGAGACCTGACGATCAGGTCGGGGCGCAATTCCGAAGGTCGTCTATGCGTTTCGATCAGCGATACCGGCATAGGATTGCCGGCCGGATCGGCCGAAAAGATTTTCGACCCCTTGCATACGACCAAACCACAGGGGACGGGTATGGGTCTAACGATTACCCGCTCGATCGTGGAATCATACGGCGGGCGCGTGTGGGCCAGCGCCAATCAGGGCATGGGCGCGACGTTTCATTTCATTCTTCCCTGCGAGCCCAGGGTTCAAGCATGAAATCAGCGGCCGTCCCCACCGTATTTATCGTCGATGATGATGGGGGTGTACGCCGGGCCGTCCAGGATCTCGTCGAATCCGTCGGTCTGCGTGCAGAGTGCTTTGCGACCGGGCAAGAATTTCTGCAAAAGAGGCGGGGTTCGGAACCAAGTTGCTTGGTTCTGGACGTCAGGCTGCCCCAGATGAGCGGACTCGATTTCCAGAGTATGTTGGCTGAGGTCGGGATTCAGATTCCAATCATCTTTGTTACCGCACATGGCGACATACCCATGTCTGTCAGGGCCTTGAAGTCGGGTGCCGTGGAATTCTTGACAAAGCCGTTTCGCGACCAGGACTTGCTGGACGCGATTCAGCAGGCTCTGCAGCGCGATCGCGCGGCGCAAGAACGGCAAGATGAAGTCCACGAACTGCACGGACGGTATCAAGCCTTGACGGCGCGAGAGCGGACGGTCATGGGGCTGGTAGTGGCTGGAATGCTCAACAAGCAGATCGCCTCGGAAATCGGGGCCAGCGAAGCCACCGTGAAGATCCATCGAGGCAATGTCATGGAGAAGATGCAAGCGGGCTCTCTAATTGAACTGGTGCGTATGGCCGACAAACTCAAGCCTGTTCTTCCTCAATAGTGCGGATGCATCGCCATAGATGAACTGCTTGCCGTTCGGCCTCCCCCTTTGGTGCTAGTCGACTACCACCCGAGTAGTAGTTTTTTGCCCATGGTCCGATTGTACTGCTCCGCTCGAGGGGATAGCGTTGGCTAATGGATATCGAGCACGCGCGGAGCCTTCTGGCAATTCTCGATGATGACAAATCCGTTCAAAGCGCACTGCAGGATCTGATCGAGGCCGAGGGCATATCCACGCTCTGTTTCGGCTCCGCCGAGCAGTTCCTGGACTCTCGAGCGAGGCACCAGGCGTCATGCCTGATTGCCGACATTTGCATGCCAGGCATGTCGGGCGTTGAGCTCCAAGCAAGGCTCAAGCTCGAACAATGTGAAACACCCATCATTTTCATCACGGCTCGCGGCGACATTCCGCTGGCAGTTAGCGCGATGAAGGAAGGCGCAAGTGATTTCTTTGCCAAGCCGTTTGATGGCAGTGTGCTCCTGGCGGCCGTCGAACGCGCACTGGAGAGGAGCAGAAGTAACAGACGCAAGGCACTCGCAAAAGCCGATCTTCTCACACGCTACGGTTCCCTCACGCCGCGAGAGAAAGAAGTCCTCCCGCTGCTGGTCGGCGGGCAGCTGAACAAACAGGCTGCCGCACAACTGGGAATCACCGAGTACACGGTTCAAATTCACCGCGGGCACATCATGCGCAAGATGGGCGCCGACTCTTTCGCGGCTCTCGTCAGGATGGCGGAAAGGCTCAGTCCACACAGCCAGTAGGATGAATCTGATATGCTGCGCGCGCAACGACATGAAGAAACTCGACATTTCCATCGTGCCTTCGGAGTCAGGCGGCACGTATCCGCGTCCCTTTGATGAGCCGTGCATCGCTCAATCTTGTCAACGGCTGGCGCGTTTCGCCGGACTGACCCAATTCGGCGTAAACCTCACCGTCATCGAGGCCGGTGCTTGGTCCAGCCAGCGTCATTGGCATAGCCATGAGGACGAGTTCGTCTGGGTACTCGATGGCGAAGTGGTGCTCATCACGAGTTCGGGCGAAGAAACGCTGCGCGCCGGAGACTGCGCGGCCTTCAGGAGCGGTGATCCCGACGGCCATCACCTCGTTAATAAATCTGCTTTGCCGGCCAGGGTGCTCGAAATTGGCACAACCGACCCTAAAGATCGTTGCACCTACCCGGACATCGACATGATTGCAGATGACCGGGGCTACACCCACCGTGACGGAACGCCGTACCCACTGAAGAAATAGGGGCAGCGCCATGATGCGTCGCCACAGAGCGGCAAGAGCATCCCTGTCCGTGCCATCGGGCCGCACACCGCCGATGCCTTAATTGCCTCAGACGCCGCCAAAAAATCGCCTGGGGTTCTCCACGGTCATAAGATGGACCGCCTGATCAGACACGCCAAGTTGTTTCAAATATGGGACAGTCTTTCGTGTGGTGAACAGCATTCCATCGGGGTTCATTTTTTCCTTGGCGTCCATGAATCCCGAGGGGGCTATCGATATGCCGAAATACCAATCGTTGGATAGGAATATCTGCCTGCCAAACCCCGCGTCCACAAGTTTCTTGACGCTTTGCGCACGCTGTTGCCAAGACAGCGCCGCTGCATTGGCTCCTTTGACTTCGTCGGTTCCCCAAGTCATGTGATCCATGCCGATCGTGTATCCACGCTTGACGAGCCCCGTGAGGTAACTCATATCGTCCGTGTCATCACAATGCCCCAGGCACACCATGGCCGGATTCAAACCTTCATTTTCGAAGATGTCCGCCTGCTTCTCACCGATTCGATCCGCCGCATAGGTGTGCGTGGTCACGGGAATTCCACTGGCCTTGCTCGCCCGTGCAGCTGCCCTCAAAGCTTTTTCCAGAAACGGAGTTACTCCCTCATGATCTGTCGCAACCTTGATGACTCCCGGCTTGATGCCCGTGCCCTCAATGCCGCGCTCGATTTCCAGCAGGAAAAAGTCTGTGAGTTCTTCCACCGTTCTGGCGGCCATTGACAAAGAGGGATAAAGCCAATGGCCGGTGCATGCGATGATCTGCATGCCCGATCGTCGAGATACTTCCGCAAGCAGACGAATATCGCGGCCGACGTCGGCGGGCGTCACATCAACGATCGTTTGCACACCCTCATCTCTCGCTGTCTTCAATTTGTCGACCACTTTGGCGATGAAACTCGCCCTCCCCCCGAAAAGCTCCGGCCAAATTTGCATGATGCCCGCGGAACTTGCGCAGATATGTTCATGGGGAAGCGTAAGACCGAGCTTGGAGGCATCGAGCGGTCCTTGTACGGTTTGAACGACACCGGGAATGCGCCGAGTCGCTGTTGCGTTCGAAGCAAAACTGGTACGGACCGGAGCAGCCAATACGAGGCTCGCTGCGCCGGTCTTCAAAAGGAATTCGCGTCGAGTCGACATATTTTTTCTACCGTGTCTATCTCACTGCCACAATCAGGACTTTAGGAAGTCCGCCTTGAGCTTTTGCTTGAGCGCAGCGCGAGTGGTCGGGCGACTGGTTCCAAGCACTCCCTGCAAATCCGTGGGTATGTGATCGACGGCACTGCCTGCCGTTTGAAAGATGTACGTATCGAACATGACCCGCCAATAGCTTCGCTCGGCTGCCGGCAAGTCCTTGAGCGCAAGCAGCGCGGCTAGAAAGCAGGCGTGCGGATTTTCGATGCCTGCCGGTTGTGCGCCCCACCAGTAGTTGACCATGGCGTTATACGGATCAAGCGAGGTGACGTGGTGCCACCAGTGCCTGGGCATGAAGATCGCATCGCCGCTCTCCAACTCCGCGACCCGCGCGGCCTTCAGCGCCTCGCCAAAGCGCGGAAAGCGGCCGAAGTCTGGTGCGTCGAGATCCACGATCGACAAGGGCGGCGGATTGTCGATCGGGCCGATGTACAGGTTCGCCACTTGCTCCGGAGGGAATAGCACAAAGCGGCGCCGTCCCGCCAGCACGCAGGCCAGATTGTGATCTCGGTCGTGATGGATTTGCGTGCGCACCCGGCCACCCAACCATAACAACGGCGCGGTTTGCGGCAAGAGCGGCATGGGATTTTGGGCGATGAAATCGGGCAAATGGGTCGCCAGCGGCAACATCTGAATGGCCACGGTGGATGCGTTGGCACGACCCATCTGGCGCTCGATGCGATCCAAGGTCTCGCTGATGCCTTGCTGCCGCTTGGAGAACGTGAACTCACGCATATCGCGGCTGTAGCCAAATCGCCCCTCGGCGCTGGCCGGCGCTTCCATGACGGTCCCTTGCAGTCCGCGGTCCAGGGACTTCAGGTACCGGTTGAGGGCTTTGGGCGACTCACGGCCTGCGCTAAGCGCGGGCCATCTCTCAAAGAGGCCTTTGATCAAGAGCGGCCTCGCCGCCGCGATGGCCTGATCAAGATCGGCCGCCGTATTGAGCACGGCCAAGGGCACGGCGGTAAAACGGTTGTGCGCCTCCATTGGCTAGACCGGCTCACCCTGCCCCAGATTCTGCAGGTAACTATCGTGCGTGGGCTGCTCCAACACCTTGGCGCGAATGAACTCGTGGATGCGGCGAAATTCCTCTCGTAGACGATCCGGCGGAATGCGATCGATGGCCGGCGGCCAGGTTTCGGGCCACACGCCGAAGCCGGTGAAAAGCGCCTGCCAACTTTCCGGCAAGAATGATTCGTCCTCCATCGGCGCAACGTCGCCGCGAGCGCGGAAGGTGTTGACCTTGTGGGTCAGCGTCGTGGGCACAGCGATCGCTCGAGCCTGCCGCCAGAATTCGCCGTCGAATGGATTGAGCGCATAGAACGCACATTGAAAATCTCGAATGCGCTCGTGGCACGAACGCATGATGCGGTTGTATTCGGCGCGTTCGGCAGCGTAGTCGCGGCCAACAGGGAATAGCGACAACAGGTGCACCACGGACAGCTGCAGGGCGTGCAGGGCCACATCGTGGATCGGATCGAAGCGGCAGGCGGCAGCTCCAACGGCGACACAATTACCCACCCAGCCCTCCGATCGCCGACCAGGATGCAAAGGTTGAAAAGTCGGCTCGGAGAGCGGCGCGCCCGCCGCCTCGGCCGCGGCGCGCAGCGCGGCTTCATCCTGAGCCCATTCGCTCGAATAAGCATGCACGACGCCAGTGAGAACCCGGCTGGGATGCAGAGCCGTCCATCCGCGAGGCGACGTGCGAATCTCAGCGAAGGCCGGAACGGACGTGAACTTGGGCGCGCGCGCCATGAGCATTCGGTCGGCGGGAAAGTGAACCCGCCAGGACTCCTCGGGCACATCCATCACCTCTCCTAACAACCGCGCCTCTTCACCCGTGGCGTCGATGAAAAACTCGCCTTCGACCCGCATCGAGCCGTCAACCATCAGCGCGGCAATCGATTCCCGCGTCCCTATCACTTCGACGCTCTTCGTTTCGAGCACCGTGACGCCAAGTGCCGCTGCGTTTGACTTGAGCGCGCCGACATAGGGCAGTGTATTTAAATGATAGCCGTAGTCGGTTCGGCCGAAGGCCGTCGTGGCATCATCCGGCAGCAGCATGCGGCCGTTTTGTGCCGCCACCGCGGTCGGGCTGAAGCTCTGAAAGGGGCTGCTCAGGCCAAAGCGCACCGCCTTTAGCCAGCAAGGATAGAAGGGACTGCGGTCAATGGGCGCGCCGTACGCGCCCCAAGCGTGAAAAAAATTCGAGACACGACGGCAGCCGGCGACAATGTTCTGGCCAAAGGAGAAGCTGCCGCCGGTGACGCGGAGCAGCGCCGATTCATCGATGTTGAGCTTGGCGTGCAAGGCTTCGAGCGGCGGCAGGCTGGCGCTCACGTGCGAACTGTCCAGTCGACTCGGCAATTCGACCGCGGTGACCTTCACACCGGCAGGCTTGAGTGCGTGACCTATGGCATTTGCGGTGAGCCACAGGTCCGCATCCCGTCCCACCACCACCACCCTCGACAGCGGGGCGTTCATACCGCCGCCTCTTGCGAAAGTCGTTCATCCATCCCGCAGTACTCGGCGATGAACTCGGCATGCGTGGGCATCGCCTCGACGTTGCTTTGAATGCGTTGGTGAAACTCGGCCAGGCGTTCTGCGAGGGCGGGAAGAGCATATGCGTCGGCGAGCCGATCGTGACCTTGCGGTGTGACCCCCTGTCCCACCAGCACCGACAGCCAGCTGTCGCGCGCGAACAGGCCATATTGATAATTCGGCAGCGCCGCTCTCGATCGGAACAGCGAGAGCTTGTGAATCAGACTGTCGGGCAGCGGCATCGAGCGGACATAGTCCCACAAGGGTTCGCCGACCCGCTCATTGGCCGTGTAATGCAAGATCAGGAAATCGCGTATGCGCTCATATTGCATGTTGTTGAGGCGATTGAACTCCTCGATCAGGCGGCCATCGGAGGGGCTCGATCCACGCCGCGGCATGAGATTGATCAAATCGGTTACCGCGGCCTGTACCAGGTAGATGCTGGTCGACTCCAGCGGTTCGAGAAAGCCGCTGGCGAGGCCGATGGCGATGCAATTGCCGGCCCAGGCACGCTCGCGTCGACCCGGCAAGAACTTCAGCAGCCGCGGTTCCCCTTGCGCCGCATCACCGATGATCGAGAGCAACGATTCGCGGGCATCGCTTTCGGAGATGAAGCGACTGGAGAAGACGTAGCCGTTGCCGGTGCGATGCTGCAGCGGAATGCGCCAGGTCCACCCCGCCCGCCGCGCCGTTGCGCGCGTGTAAGGTGTCAATGCACCGCTCCTCCTGCTTGGCAGCGCAAGAGCGCGATCGCAAGGCAACCAGTGAGTCCAGTCCTGCCAGGCCACACCCATGACGCCGCCGAGGAGCAGCGATCTGAAGCCGGAGCAGTCGATGAAAAGATCGCCGGCGATGCGCTCACCGGACTTTAAGGTGAGGTGGCGAACGTCGCCCGACTCATGGCGGGCGATATCGCATACCTGGCCTTCGATTCGGCGCACGCCGCGCTCGATCGCCCAGCGACGCAGATAGGCTGCGTACAGTCCCGCATCGAAATGGTAGGCATAGGCGTAGGTCGCGCGGATCGACTTGGGATCCTCGTTGGGAAACTCGAACTTATCATTGCGTGCCGCCACCACCGAGTAGGAAAAATCTTGAAGCGGCGTAGAGCTGGCGCCGAGACGATGAGCCCTCAGCCAATGATGTTGGAACTCCACACCACCCCAGGGTTCGCCGAATGCGCCGAAGGGATGAATGTAGGCACCGCCCAGGCGGTGCCAATCGCAGAATTGAATGCCGAGCTTGAATGTGGCCTTGGTCTCGCGCATGAATTGCGCTTCGTTCAAGCCCAGCATGTCATTGAAGATCTTGATGTGCGGTAGCGTCGCCTCGCCGACGCCGACCGTGCCGATGTCATCGGACTCGATCAGCGTGACCGAATAATCATCCGCCGCCAGTTGCCGGCGCAGCGCCGCCGCGCTCATCCAGCCGGCGGTGCCGCCGCCCACCACGACGATGCGCAGCGGTTGAGACTGGCCGTCGTTCCGAATCGCATCACTCATCGTTGCCCTCCAAACTCTGACCATGTCCCGCGCTCGCGCTTGCGCCGTCTCTAGAATTTTGCCCGCACTCCCGCTTGATAGCGCCGATCGATCAGCGACCAGCCCGAGTCGCGAAATACCGCCGCGGCTCCGGGCGTCGCCGGGGAATCGCCGAAGATCTGCTGCTGATACACCGTCTTGGTGTCGAGGATATTGGCTACATCCAGGGACAGCTCTACGTGCGGGCCGACGGAAACGCGCAGCGAGCCGTCGAGAAAGCCTGCAGCCTTTTGAAACACCGGCAAGCCAATGCAGCAATCGAGATTCGCGGTCAGGTATCGCGATCGCCAGTTGTAGGCCAATCGCAGGCCCACGGGACCCTTTTCATACAGGCCCACCACGTTGAAGGTGTTCTGCGACACGCCGGCGAGACTGTGCGAGTCGATGACCACACCCGTCACCACCGGCACACCGGCGCCCACGGCACCTACTCCGCCGCCCGAGGTGGCATCGATCAAATTGGAATTGTGAATGCCCGATTGGCCGACATAGGTGTAGTTGACCTGCATACCCAGACCGTTGAAAGGGTTCGGCAGGAAATCAAAGAAGGTCTGATAAGCGGCTTCAACACCGCGCAGACTGCCGCCATCCTTCTCATTGATGGGACCCCGGACTTGTACGGTTTCGGTGCCGCCGTTGTTGGTGAAGTCGCGGTCGAAATTTGCATACGACAGGCTGTTGGAGAGCTTCTTATAGAAGAATCCCAGGGTGAGTGAACTGCTGGGATTGAAATAGCGTTCATAGGACAGGTCGAATTGATCGGCGATCTCCGGCAGGAGACCGGCATTGCCCGCCGTGGAACTGAACACCCATTTGTAGCCCACCACGTTGGCCGCGACGTGATCGGCGGTCGGCGAATTGTAAATTACGTACGGCGAATCCGGCGCGGAATTGATGAAGGGCGAATTGATCAACACGTAATTGCGCATCAAGCCGATGTCCGGCCGCGACAGCGCGCGCGAATAGGCAAAGCGCACGTAGTCCTTGTCATCCAATCCGAAACGCACGTTGAAACTCGGCAGGGCGTTGGTGTGCGAGCTGCTGAAGGTATTCGGGGTGCCGCCCCCCGAGGCAAACGCCAGTACTTGCGGCGTCAGATAGCAACTGGGATTCACCACGCTGCCGGGGCCCAACGGGGTCGAGCAGGGCGGCAACGCTTGCAGAATGGTGGAATCGGGAAAGGCAACACTGCCCTCGCTGATTTCTTCCGTGCGCACCACCCGCACGCCCACATTGCCCACGACATTGATCGTGCCGAAGATGTGGGTGTCTCGTCCGCCGAAGTTCAGCATCAGATAGCCGGCGTCCGTCTTCTCCTCGACGTGCATCACTTCGGAGGGCGTATAGCAACCGTCCACGGTGGCTTCCGGCCGGTCGCATATGGGCGTGTAGCCCAAGCCTATGGGCGAATTGGTGGTCGCGCCGCTCAAGGCCTGAACCAGCCGCGACATGTCGGTAATCGTGGCGTTGTTCAAGAACACCAGGGAGCCGTTCGGATAAACGCCGTTGCTGTAGAAATTGTTGAAATTCGTGGTGCCCCAAATGCCCGCGCCGTAGCCTGAGAAAGGCGCATGGCCGCCGGCGCAAGCCGGATACACGCCGGGCGTGGTGTTGTCGGCGTTGAAACCCGGGCCATTGCAATACCAATTGGCCGCAACCGGCGTCCAATTGAAGGTGGAATAGCGCACCGTCTGGCTGCGATCGGCGTGGCGCACACCGACCTTCAAAGAATCCAGCCAGCCACCCTTGTTGATGTCGATGGCGAGATCACCGCGGAATGCAGACTCGATGCCTCCGTCGTTCTCGGTGTGCCCCTGGATGAAGGGAATCCAGTAGTTGTGCGGGTTCGACAATCCCCCGGGGGCATAATTAACGTTAGAGCCCGGCAGCAAGCTGATCTGAGGCGTGCCGTCGCCATTGACGCTGTATTGATAGTTGGCCATCGAGCCCGCGGCCACCAGGATATCGTTGTTGCGCACCCGGGCGTCGATGTACTGGGCATCGAAGCTGCTGTGCAGCCGATCGGTGATATCCCATTTGAGATTGACGGACAGATCCTTCGTGTCCTCGCTGTGATCGAAGTCGCGGGCCTCGTCTTGGAAGTACAGGCCATCCCGATCGGTTGCGCAGGTGAATCCGGGCCCGCAATCGTTCACAAAGGGCAACCCCGGGACCGCGGAGCCGGTGTTGATGGCATCCTGGATGTTGGGCGAAGAGCTTCCAGCCCAGCTGCCGTGCGGTTGTGTCAGAAGCCCCGACTGCAGCATGCCGTTGGCACCGAACGCGAGACCGGATGAACCGGCCAAAATCGAAGAGCCCCGCGGATCGAATGCGGGACTTCCGAAGTAGGTGCCGTCGAGGATTGCGTGGCTGGCATCCTCGAGCCACTTGTTGTGGTAGCTCGAGTCCGTGTATTGAACCGTCGCGAGCAGCGACTTCGAATTGTTCTCGAACTGGCCCGCGATGGTGCTGCCGATGCGGTCGCGATCGTAGTCTACCTGCGAGTAGCGGATGCCATCCGGGGCGAATGCCCAGCCGGTCCCGCCGAAAGGATTGGAGGTGCAGGGAATGCTGCCGTCGGGGTTCACAATGGCATGTGCCACCGTCCCATAACCCGAGGAGCAATAGGTATCGATCTTGTCCATGATCACGTTCTGTGTGCGCGTTATCACATGCGAACGCGAATAGTCGAGCAGCAGACCAAATCGGCCGACGGCAGTGCTGATCGAGTCGCTGGCCAGCACCGAATATGCCGGCGTGAAATCTTTGGACCGATCTCCGTAGTTGCCTTGAAGCGCCCCGACGATGACAGGACCTTCTTGATCGAAAGGCAAACGAGTCCGCAAGTCGACGGTGCCGGCAATGCCGCCCTCGATCATCGCGGCGGTCTGGTTTTTGTAGGCATCCGCGCGGCTCAAAAGCTCGGGCGAGATGTCGTTGAAATTTAGCCCACGTCCCGAGTCGGCGGAAAAGGTGTCGCGCCCGTTGAATTCAGTGCGTACCTGCGTCAAGCCGCGAATGAGGATATTGGTCGGTTCGCCCGATGGATGGGTGCTGTCGTCGTTGGACTGCAGTCGGTTCACCGTGATGCCGGGCAAACGCTGCAGCGCATCCGATGCCGATTTGTCCGGGAACGTGCCAATGTCCGTGGCCGCAATGGAATCGACGAAGGTGCTGGCGTCTCTCTTGATGTTCTGCGAGATCGAAATCGCTTGTTTCTCGCCTACCACCACGATTTCCTCGGTGGCCACGTAGAATTCCGCCTCGGCCGCCGCGGCACTACGCCCCAAGCCCGGATTGCTCTGGGCCTCCGCGATACGCAGATTGCGTGATTTCTTGTCCGGTGGGGTTGGGGGGCTCGGCGCGGCGCTGGGGCTGCCTTTATCGCCGCTGACGGCTTTGGCGCCCGCGGTGTTTTTATTGCTGCCCGCGATGCTGCGAATGGTGGCGGTGTTCTCGCTGCTGTACACCGCCTCGAGTCCCGTGCCTTTCAGCAGTGCGTCCAGGGCCGCGTGCTTCTCGAGATCTCCCACGACGGGATTGGCGGTGGCGTGGCTGACCAGATCGTAGGGGTACAGCAATTGCATCTTCGCCTGCGTCGCAAAATTCTTGAGCGCATTGGGCAATGGCTGAGCCTCAATGTTGAATTTCGCAGGATCCGCCCTGACACTGGCCGTGGTCGCCAGCACCAGCCCCGATGCGCATGCCAAGGCCCGCAATACGGCCATGCGCACCGGTCCATTGTTCATGAACTGCCCCCTTTCGAACCATCGAGTACGACACTTTCAAGAGTCGTTTAGTATTGCGAGCCACGGAGCACAGCCCCCCGCGGATCAGATTTCAAAAAAGACTATTTCGCAGGAGGCTCGATGTAGACGTGTCCTTGGCCGTCGCGACGAATGGAGGCGCCGAACCCGTCACGCAACATGGTCAACAAGGCTTCGGCCCCTTCGGGGCTGGTTTGAAACGTGCCGCCCACCGGCAACTGACGCAGCGCCTCGTCGCTCAGTTCGATTTTGAGCGTGGTATATCTCATGAGCTCGTTGACGACCTCGCCCAACGGCTGGTCTTGGAAATACAGGCTGCTCTTGCGCCATGCCAACAAACGGTTGAGCTGCGTCGAATTGAGTTCGTGTATCACTTTTGCGTGGCCACGAGCATCGGCCTGCTCGCCCGCCGTCACCGCAGCCGCTGATTGCGTGACCGATGGATCCGTGGGCGGCGTGTCCTGTTCGGTGGCATTGACCACGCTCACCGTACCTTCGCTCACCGTCACTTCCACGCCGCTGGGCCGCAGATAGACGTTGAACGCCGTGCCCACCGCGCGCACCCAATAATCTCCGGCCCGCACCCAAAACGGTCGCTGCGTATCGTGCGCCACCTTAAAATAGGCCTCGCCGCGCTCCAAGTGAATCACGCGGGACCTGGCGCTATAGTCCACGCCCACCCGGCTGTTGGTATTCAGATCGAAGGACGAACCATCAGGCAATGCTATCGCTGCCTGTTCGCCGACGGCGGTCTGAAAGCGTGTCTCTTCCTTCTGCCGGTAAAGATTCCACGCGACGCCGACGACGAGCATGGCAATCGAGGCGGCCGCCGCGCCCACGAGCAAGCGTCGGCGTGTTGCCGGCCGCGCCGCGGCGTTCATCGACTGTCCGAAGTTGACGGCCCGCACCAAAGGACCGGACTTGGCGATCTCCTGCCAGGTGGCGGACAGTTCATCAAACACCTTGGCGTGATAGGGATGCGCATCCCGCCACAGTTCAAAGCGTGCTCGATCCTCCGCCGTCACATCATCCGCGCCGAGGCGCGCGAACCAGGCGCTGGCTTCGCGCTCAGTTTGCTCGGCACGCGGCAGCCGATGCAGCTTACCCATGGTCCGGCCTCACCGCGTATCGCCGCTTGATGTAATTGTTGGTGTCCTTAAGGCCGCGAGCAATGTGCTTTTCGACCGTTTTCGCCGAAATACCCAGCCGTTTGGCGACCTCCTGGTAGGAGCATTCATGAAATACCCGCAACGTGAATGCAGCCCGACACTGGCGCGGCAAGTGATCGATGGCCTCCTGAATGAGGCGATTCCTCTCGTCTCTGATCAACTGAAACTCCGGCGACTCATTCTCAGGATTGACTCGCAAATCGCTCAAATCCCCCACTGCGCTGCGCTCGACGGTACGCCGGTGGCGATAGTCGTTGGCCGCAAGATTGCGCGCTGTGGAGAAGAGAAACGCCCGTAATGTCGTCACCGATTCTCGTTCGCGATAGGTACGCAGAAAGGCCTCTTGTACGATCTCCTTGGCAGTCTCGCTCGATCCCACGAAGCGGCGTATATAGTGATGCAACGCGTCGCGGGTCTCGGCGAAGAGCTTCGTGAAGATCTCGGAACGGGATTCTGAAACTGGCATGCTGTTTTGGTCCCCCCGTTACCCTACCCCGTACGAAGGCCGCACGGCAAATCTGCAAACTCGACTGGGGGAAATCGCAGTCCCAAGTGTCGTACGCATTACGCGCCAAATACGCCCGCGGTTTACCTTATTCAGGAAGGGACGGCCCCAGTGATCCTGCTCCGAAGCCCCTCCAAGGCGCCGACCGCGCTGCTCTTGATCGCGCTGGCGCAATCGGCCATCGCGAACCGGGCGTCCACGGAGACGATCGCGGCTTTGCCCACGAGCGTCACCTCCGGCGTGGGCGCGCCGCTGCCTTTCGTGGAATACGAGGCGGAAAACGCGGTTTCACACGCACGCATCGTTGGACCCGATCGCACATTTGGCACGCTGGCGGCAGAGGCGTCCGGCCGGCGCGCGGCCCTCCTGGAGAGTGCCCGGGATTTCGTGGAATTCACGCTGGCCAAGTCGGCCAATGCCCTCACCGTTAGGTACGCGGTGCCGGACGATGCTCCGGACACAGCCGATGAGGGCCTCGACGTGTACGTGCAGGGCGAACGAATCGCTCACATCGCCACCACGCCGCGATACTGTTGCTACTACGGTCGCTACCCGTTCACCAAGCATCGCGAGGATGGCAACGGCCACCATTTCTTCGACCACGCCAAAATCCTTCTGGAAAAAGTCCTGCCGGCCGGTACCGTGGTGCGGCTCGCGCGGAATTCCGACCGCGAAGGCGATTGGTGCGCCATTGATCTCGTGGATTTTGAGATGGTGCCGCCTCCCTTAAGTCGGCCGCTGCGCGCGATTTCAGTGGTGGATTTCGGTGCCGATGCCAACGGCAAACTGGATTCGAGGCCCGCTTTCATCAAGGCGCTGTCAAAGGCGAGCGGCAGTCGCCGACCGGTGTGGATTCCGCCCGGACATTTTCGCCTCGACGGTCATTTGGCGGTTGACCGGGTGGAATTGGCGGGCGCCGGGCCGTGGTACTCCATCCTTGAAGGCGTCGGCGTCGGCTTGTACGGACACGAGGCGCCGCGGCCGTCGCAGGCGGTGGATATCCACGATTTGTCCATCATCGGTGACGTTCAGGAGCGCGACGACCACAAGCCTTTGGCCGGCATAGGCGGTGCGCTCGGAGGGGGCAGCCGCATTCAAAATGTGTTCATTCAGCATGTCAAAGTCGGATTGTGGCTGGACGGTCCGTTTGACGGCTTGCGAGTGAGTCGCGTGCGGGTCTTAGACACGACGGCCGATGGCTTGAATCTGCATCGCGGAATATCGCATGTGATCGTGGAGGACAGCTTTTTTCGCAACACGGGTGACGACGGCATCGCCTCGTGGGCCGCAAAAGTCGCAAACCACGACATCATCATCCGTCACAACACCGTCATTGCACCGATCTTGGCGAACGGTGTGGCCATCTATGGCGGACACGATATTGCGGTCACCGAGAATCTCATTGCCGATACCTTGACCGAGGGCGGCGGCCTGCATGCGGGCAACCGCTTCGAGGCGGTTCCCCTCTCCGGGAAGATTTCGATGAAGGGCAACATGGTGGTCAGGGGCGGCGGGTTCGATCCGGGGCGGCACATGGGCGTGGGTGCGGTGTGGCTATACGCGCTGGACGCGCCCATCAACGCGCAGATCGAGTTGCAGACCAACACGCTGTTGGACAGCAGCCAGTCTGCGGTACTGTTATTCGGCAAGCGCATTGATGGACTGACAGTGGAGGACCTGCATGTGTATGGCACCGCGGGACCTCTGATGGAAGTACGAGCCGACGGCAGCGCCACTCTCTCCGGCATTGAGGCCGCCGGGATTTTCAGCCCTGCCATGCGCATGTGCGGGGCGTTTTCTCTCAACTGGAAAGGATCGAGTGGCAGCTTCAGCCATGCAAGCGCGCAAGGCTGCTAAAATAAATCTCCGTGAAGGCTTTGCTATGTTCGCGTCGGCAATTCCTGAGGATGAGTGCCTCCTCGCTCGCCTTGGCATCTGCCGCGAAGGCTGGCGGCCTGCCCCTGCTTGAGACGCAACGCTGCGCCTACTTGCCGGCCGACCTGCCCCCGCCCGCGGGGTCCGCCAAGGAGGCCGCTGATCGCTTGACCGTTCCCGTACACATCAACGGCAACGGCCCCTATCGATTCATCGTCGATACAGGGGCGGATCGCACCGTGCTTGCCACCGAGGTCGGAATGGAACTCGGCCTCGTCCATGGCCCGAGGGTTTTGTTGAATGGCGTGGTGCAATCCAGGATCACGGACACGGTCGCGATTCGACATCTGGCGTTCGGATCGAACGCCACCGGAAATTTCAGCGTGCCGACCATACCTCGCTCTCTGCTCGACGCGGACGGGTATCTAGGCCTCGACTTCCTGGATGGTCACCGCGTGACGTTTGACTTCAAAGGCGGCCTTTTGCAGGTGAGCGATTCGCGCCCGAAATTCAGCGCGGACTGGACTCGGCCGAGTGAGACCCGCATTCACACTTTTGGATCATCTGGACACTTGCGCTCGCTCGATTGCAGGGTCGACGGGGTGTCGACTGCCGCCTTCGTGGATTCCGGCGCGGAAGTTTCGGCCGCCAACGGTCCCTTGCTGTCCGCGCTGTCACGCCACAATCCCAGCTTTGGCGTAATCGGAGACATGGAGTTGATCGACATTACCGGCGGGCAAATCCAGGGAAAGGTGGCGATGGTGAAGAAAATCCGGTTGCCGGGTCTGGCATTCGATGATTGCCCGTTGGTCATCGCCAATTTTCAAGTATTCAAGGCGTGGGGACTGACGCGCGCTCCGGCGCTTCTGATCGGGATGAATGTGCTTCGTCAATTCTCGCGAGTTTCGATCGACTACCGGCTGAAGGAATTGCGTTTCGATCTGGCTTCCTCGAGTGCTGGGAGTGCCTCCAGAGATTCAACCGCATAAATCGAGTGGGGGGTTCTCGCCCCTTGGGTGTCGTAGTTACAGGCTGGCTCAAAAAAAGCTACGACTACAACTTAGGGGGACTCCATGAATTCGAGCAACAGGCTGGTTCGGCTGGCCGTATTGCAGGCGTTGGCGTGCGCGTCGGGAATGATTCTCACTGCGCCTACACATGCAGGCGCGACCGGCGACAACGCCGGAGCGTCCTCGACTCCTGCGAGCTCGACGACGGCGGATTCAAAGAAGGAAAACATTCTTCTTGCGCAGGCCAACACGACCGGGCCGAAGGATCAAAGCACCGCCAAAAGCACTGCTGATGACAGCGACCTCACCGAAGTCATCGTGGTCGGCGTAAAGCAAGCTCTCGCGACCTCACAGAACACCAAGAAGGAAGCCAGTACGTTTGTCGATTCCATCACGGCGACGGACATCGGCGCCTTCCCCGACAAATCGGCATCCGACGCGTTGCAACGTGTTCCGGGCATCACCGTCAATCGCCTGCAGTCGAACGATGACAGCACTCACCCTTCCGGCGAGCCCACCAATATCTTGATACGCGGTCTCACGCAGGTACGCACCGAATTCAACGGTCGCGACACGTTTACGGCGGATTCCGCACGCGGCCTGAACTTCAATGACATCTCACCCGAATTGCTGAGCCGTGCGGACGCGTACAAGAACCAGACCGCCGACATGATCGAAGGTGGTATCGCCGGCACGGTCGATCTACGGACCCGTCTGCCATTCGATCAGGAGGGCCATGTTCTCGTCGGCTCCGTGCAGGGCGATTTTGGTAGTCTGTCGAATCAACTGACCCCCGCCTACTCGGTACTCGCCAGCGATTCCATCAGGAACGATTTTGGGCGGTTCGGACTGTTGCTGGACTACTCACGTTCGCACGTCATCACCCGAACCGAGAGCGTCATCGACGACAAGATCGATACCTACTGCTCCTCGGGTTATGGGACGGTGGCACATGCCATTGTGAACCCCGACGGCAGCATTCCCTGTACTTCAAATGTGTTCGGCGGCACAGGGTGGGCCTTCGCCCCGGACGGCATTCGTTACAGTCAAGTCGACTACGACCGCGACCGCATCGGCAGCACCATTGCGGGCCAGTACGAGAACAACTCGAAGTCGCTGCTCGCGACGGTTCAATACACGGACTCGAGCTACCACAACAAGTGGCTCGAGGATGCCAGCCACGCGATCCTCGACGGCACGTACTACGGAACGCCCGCTTTCGATCCGCGCGCCAGTTCGATACTGGCCGGTTCCTCCGGCCTCGTGTTCGGCTCGAACGGCATGTTGCAGTCGGGGCACCTGACGCAACCGCACGGCAGCTGGGCCGGAAGCTACTCAGCCAATCTTCAGGATGCCATCAACACTGGGTCGGCGATTCCCGGGGTACCCTTCGTCAACGATTGCGGACCCGGATTCAACTGCGCTACCACCCGGGATGGCCTGTACTTCCAGAACGAGACCCGGGACTTCAACCACTCGGAGGACACGAAGGAAATCTCTGCGCACGTCAAATGGGACATCCTGTCGAGGCTGCATGCCGACTTCGATGCCCAGTACATCGATTCGCACGTCGGCAACCACGATATCCTGGTGGCCACGGGATCAATGGCCGACTATCAATACAGCACGGGGGCCAATGGTGTTCCCCAAGTCCAATTCCTACCCGGATCAAACGTCAACTACGCCAGCGGGGGTTTGTCGAACCCGCACAATTATTGGATACCGTTCATTCAAGGACATGAGGAAGACGACGGCGGCCGCGAATCCGCGTTCGCCGTGGATGCCAAATACGACATCAACCCCGGTGGGTGGGTTGATTCCTTGAAGGCGGGCGTTCGTTACGCGGATCGCAACCAGACTACCCGCTACTCGACCTTCAATTGGACGCCGATAGCCGCAAACTGGAATTGCAACGGCCCGGGATTCAATGCCGACAATACCGCTCCCGGCGCCTATCCGGCTTGCGCGGCGGGACATCCCGATTTCAAGGGCTACGGCGCCGGTATCTGGGGCACCACCAATTTCAACGATTTCTACGGCAACGGCGTTTATCCCAACGGCAATCTGGTTTTCATGAACAAGGGCACCATCACCAACCTGGCCGCAGTCCTCCAGGCGTTGGGCGGCGCCAACACGAACTCGCCGATTGTGCCCGGCTACGGCTCGATCTGCAGCAGAACCGGGGTGATTCCGGGAACTTGTTTTCTGCCCTCTGAAACGGCGCCGATCGAGGAGCAGACCAAAGCGGCCTATCTCATGCTGAACTTTGGCGGCCCGAATTCCGATATCTTCGGCGTCAATGTCGTGGGCAACGCCGGTGTGCGCGTCGTTCAGACCAAGGAGATCAGCAGCGGTAGCGTTGCCTACCCGGATCTCACGAACCTTGCGGCGCTCGCCCCCTGCGGCACACCTTTGGGTGCGGGCAACGTCGTCAATCCAGGTTGCTACCTGACGCCCGATATCCTGGCTTTCTCGAACGGCGGCGGCTCACCGAACACGTTCACCGGGACACACACGGATGTGCTCCCGAGCTTCAATGTGCGTTTTGGGCTGACCACCCAGGACTTCATCAGGTTTGCTTACTCGAAGGCCATATCCCGTCCGGACATGGGCTTCATGCGCAATTACGTGCAGATCAATTCGCCTTTCATCAACACGGGGCCCGATTCTCCCTACGTCATCTACAATTCGCCGACCGCCGCGCACGTCGCCGCGAATGTCATCGGTTACAATTTCGTCTTCAATGCAACAGCCGGTAACGCAGCGCTCCTGCCGGAATCGGCCGATCAGTTCGATCTGTCGTACGAGCGGTACATGGGACCGACCAGCTCCTTGACGGCAGGACTATTCTTCAAGAAATTGCATAACACGTTGTCGCAAGCCAACTTCACCCGCGAGTTCACCAACAACGGCGTCACCGAGACGGCGCAGATCTTGGGTCCCATCAATGAAAAGGACGGCGGCAAGATCGAAGGTGCCGAGCTTGCGTATCAAACCTTTTTCGATTTTTTGCCGAAACCGTTCGATGGCCTGGGCACGCAGGTGAACTACACCTATGTTCATCAACTGGGGATCCATAATTCCAATCTGGTCAACGCCGGCGCACTGACGGCCGGTGGTGTGGGCGCCTTCGGCGCAGGCAACGAAGCGGTCGGCGGCGTGGTGATCGATTCGCACCGACTGGCGGGAGTCTCCACCCACACGTTCAATGTCGTCGCTCTTTATGAAAAGGGGCCGGTCGGCGTCCGCCTGGCCTATAACTGGCGCTCCATGTATCTCACCGACAACCTGGATTGCTGTATCGGGCTGCCGGTCTTCCAGAAGGCGGCAGGCTTTCTCGACGGCTCGTTGCGCTACTCCATCGGCTCTCATGTGGAGGCGTTGTTCGACGTGACCAACATTTTGGATACCAAGACCCAATATCAGCAGGAGATTTTCGGGGACTCCTCGGCGACGCCGGGAGCCAAGCCGGTTTATATGGATTCAGGCTGGTCGCGGGTCGATCGGCGCTATCAGCTGGGCGTTCGCGTCAAGTACTGATACAAGGTCAAGTACTGACACCAGGGATTCAGCGGGCTGCGGCAAGGGGCCAACAACCCTTGCCGCCGCGTTTCCGCAGGATTGCCCCGAATGAGCGCCGCGTCCTGAGCCGAGCGAAGATCATGCCAAGAACGTTGAGTTCCATCATCGCGTGCTGGCTCCTGTCGGCAATGGCTGCGCAGGCCGCCGGCGACGCCGCCGAAATCCACAGCGGTCCATGGACCCTGCAGGTGACGGCTTTGGCCAACGACATCCTCAGGGTGCGTGCCGCGGGCGGCGCGTTGCCCGAGGACGCCTCTTGGGCCGTCCCAGAAGACATGCGGCATCGCTCCGTTCACGTCAGCCTGAAGCAGAATGCCGACGGCGTCGAATTCAAGACCGCGGCACTGGCGGTGCGCATCGAGCGCTCGCCGCTGCGGATCATTGTGTCGGATCTTAAGGGCCGCGTAATCACGGCGGATAAACCGACCGTGGCCCTCGAGCAAAACGGCGACGGCTTCCTACTGCACAAGGATCTCTCTCAGAAAGAGCATATCTTTGGTCTGGGCGACAAGACCGGGCCGCTCGATCGGCGTGGCCAGGCGTTCACGCTCTGGAACACCGATGCGTATCGCTTTCAGGAGTCGACCGATCCTCTATACAAGAGCATTCCCTTCTTCGTGTCGGCGGGTGGATCTGGCGGCAGTTACGGAATCTTCCTCGACAACACCTGGCGGAGCTGGTTCGATTTCGGCAAGCAGGATCCGCAAACCTTGAGCTTCGGTTCCGCCGGCGGCGCGATCGACTACTACGTGATTTACGGACCGAGCGTGCGTCAGGTCGTCGAACGCTATTCGGACCTCACCGGCAAGGCGCCGCTGGTGCCGGCGTGGGGCTTAGGCTTCCAGCAATCGCGATACAGCTATATGTCGGCGGCCGAGGTGCGTGGCATCGCCGAGCACCTGCGCAGCGATCACATTCCTGCAGATGTGATCTGGCTGGACATCGATTTTCAGGACCGCAATCGGCCCTTCACCGTCGATCCAAGAACGTTTCCCGATCTGGCAGCCCTCGCTCGGGATTTGCGCCAACAGGGACTACGGCTGGTAACGATCACGGATCTGCATATTGCCGCGGCTCCCGGAGAGCACTATGCGCCCTACGATAGCGGTGTTGCCGGCGATCATTTCCTCAAACGTCCCGATGGCTCAGTGTTCGTGGGAATGGTTTGGCCGGGCCCCTCGGTGTTTCCTGACTTCACCCGACGCGAGACGCGCGCCTGGTGGGGCTCGCTATACCGGGACTTCGTGGCCGCCGGCATCGCCGGTTTCTGGAATGACATGAACGAGCCTTCCGTTTTCGAGACGCCGACCATCACGATGCCCCTCGACACGCAGCACCGCATTGCGGAGCCGGGATTCGCACCGCGCACGGCGAGCCATGCGGAAATCCACAATGTGTACGGCATGCTGAATTCACGGGCCACCTTCGAGGGTCAACGGCTACTCAATCCCGACGAGCGGAGCTTTGTCATGACACGCGCCAGCTACGCCGGCGGCCAACGCTATGCGGTCACGTGGACGGGGGACAACAGCTCAACGTGGAACCATCTCAAGCTGTCGATCCCCATGCTGCTCAATTTGGGAATGAGTGGTTTCGCCCTCAGCGGTGCCGATGTCGGCGGCTTCATCGGTGCACCGAGCCCTGAATTGATGACCCGTTGGACCGAGATCGCTGCCTTCTCGCCGATTTTCCGCGCGCACTCTGAAAAGGGCACTCCGCGCAAGGAACTCTGGGTTGATGGTCCCGAGCAACTAGGCATTCGCCGACAATTTGTCGAGCAGCGCTATCGCCTGCTGCCCTATCTTTATGCGCTGGCCGATGAGAATGCCCGTACCGGCGCACCGCTCATGCGGCCGCTGTTCTACAATTTTCCCGACGCCCTGGAAACGCCGTGCAATCAACCGACGGCCTTCATGCTGGGCGATCGACTGCTCATTGCACCGTCGCCGACCTTGGAATCCCCGGCGTCCTACTCGCTCTGCCTACCGGCCGGGCATTGGTATGACTATTGGACCGGGGAGCCGGTTGCGGCGAAGTCTGATTCGGGTGCGTCGGCTGCGCAGTCGCTCTCGATTACTCCAACACTAGATCGGTTGCCGGTGTTCGTACGCGCCGGCGCCATCCTGCCGAGCCAGGCATTGACGCAAAGCACCTCCGAAACTCCGCAGGGACCGTTGTTCTTGGATATTTATCCGGGCGAGGACTGCCACGGAACGATCTATGCCGATGACGGCCACAGTATGGCGTATACCCGGCAAAGCTATCTGCGGCAGCAGGTGCGGTGCACGCAAACGGCCGCAGGAATGGACATCGATTTCGACCCGCGCGAAGGTCAATATCAACCTTGGTGGCGCCAAGTCACAGTGCGAGTCCATCACTGGCCGGGCGACACGCAGGCGACTCTGGACGGCAAACGAGTTCTGGACCTCGCGGCACGCGACGGTCTTCTAAATGTGACCATCGGCGATCCCAGTAGAAAATCGCGCCTGTCGCTGAGAAGCAAGCCCGGCCGATAGTCGCGCAGAGGTATGGACAGGGAGGGAAAAAGGGATATCTTTAGCATCAAACAGCGACTGCTCCCCATTTGGAGATCCACAAATAAAATGCACCGCGCTCTTTGGCTTAGCCGTAGGGATGTGCTCAAGGCGGCCGGTGTGGCAGTCGCCCTCAGCGTCCTGCCGATCACAGCAAGCATTGTCCATGCAGCTGACGGCCAGAAAATGAAGATCGGCATCATCGGGTCCGGGAATGTTGGAAGCGCGCTTGGCGGTGTTTGGGCCAAGGCTGGAAATGAGGTGATGTTCTCCTCGCGTAATCTCGACAATGACAAGAAGCTCGCGGTCGAGGTTGGAGCAAATGCTCGCGCGGGTACGCCGCAGGAGGCCGCAGCGTTTGGGCAGGTAGTCCTGTTCGCGGTTCCCTACAGCGCTTTTCCCGAGCTCGTAAAGAGCCTCGGCAACTCGCTCAACGGAAAAGTCGTCATCAACGCGAGCAATCCTTTCCCACAACGCGACGGTGAGATTGCCAATCAAGCGCGCGAAGAAGGAGCCGGACTCTTCGACGCGCACCTGCTGCCAGGCGCACTCGTCGTTCGTGCATTCAACGCCGTAGGCGCGGCGCGCATGGCCAACGCGCACGAAAATCCGGGGAAGATCGGAATGCCGATCGCAGGTGACAAGAAGGCCATCGAATTCGCTTCGCGGCTCGTCCGAGAGGCAGGGTTCGAACCTGTTGTTGTCGGCGGACTCGACATGGCCAAATACTTAATGCCAGGAACGCCGCTGGCGGGCGAGCACACGCCGGACGAAGTACGCAGCATCGCGGCAACACTGAAGCCCTGACGCGGACCAGCTCTTGCGCAGCAGAGATCTTTGTTGCGCTAAGTTAGTTGTGCGAACGCCCGCACCGGGAAGGTCCCCATGCCTCGCACTTTGCGGGGAATCGCGCTGAAACCAAAATTGCCGTCGGGCACCCGCTCCAAGCCGGTCAGATGCTCAACAATGAGGATGTCCTGCCTGAGTAGAGTCGTGTGGACAGGCCGGCTGTTGCGGCCGCGGGTATCGTCGATATTGTGTGAGTCGATGCCGACCAAAACGGCTCCTTGATCGCGCAGTAGCTGCTCATGGCTCTTCGTCGCCGGCTTGAAACCGCAGAATATCCCCCGGTTGGCATTCCAAATATTCACAGATGCGCGACAGCGTCGCGAAACGCACACCACGCACCTTCCCTGATTTCAGCAGCGAGAGATTCTGTTCCGTGATGCCGATGAAATGCGCCAGTTCTCTGGATGTTTTCTTGCGAAGTACGAGCATCAGATCCAAATGGATGGTAATTGCCACGATCAACCCTTTATACGATGCTCGCGTTGTCTTCGGCCAGACGCGCGGATTCCTTGAGAATCTGCGCCAGCACCAGGAAAAGCGCCGCCAGCAGCAGCGACCACAGTTGTTCGCCCGTCGCGCTGAGCGTGAATTCGGAATTGGCTCTGCCAAGCAACGCGCGCAACGCCGCGATCTGCAACGGCTGCGTGATGTTCAGCAATTCGACAATGACGATGGTCAGGGAAAAGGCCTGTAGGTGCGTCGAAACAGGGGACGAGAAAATCTCACCTCGTTCGCAGGCGCGCATCATCTGCACCAGCCTAAAAAGACCGTAAAACAGAGCAGCTTCCGGTAAAAGTTCGAGCCAAAGCGCCAGCTGCGGGTCGTCCGAGGCACCGTGCGAGGCAGAGGCATGCACCGTGACTACGGAGATCGCCGTCGTTTTCCAGGTGTTAGTCCGATTCACCAGCGAATAGACGGCTACCAAGATGATGGCGGCCATCGCGGTAATGGCTGCCCACTTTACGGTTATCGCGATAAGACGAATGCGCGCTTGCGATCCCGCATGTTTTCTCGTTACAGTTGACATGTTTATCGTTTCACAGTAATCTTTTCATGAGAATCAATCATGATCGTTTTACCGTAATTTGTCCATATGACGGAGCAGATTTACATGATTCGCATCACAGCGGCATTGATGCTGCTACTTGGGGTTTCGACCGTCCAGGCGGATGAACTCCAGACCGTGTTGGCAAAGTACGCTTCTTGGCGTGGCGGCGCTGCCTTTCAGGCCATGCGCTCATTTCGCGAGCGCGGTGATGTCACTACGGGTGGCCTGCACGGCAAATACGACAAATGGATGCTGAGCGACGGTCACCTGCGTCGAAGCGATTCGCTCGGACCGTTGTCGGGCGAGCAGGCAATCACAACAGTTGCGGGCTGGCGAACCAATACCAGCGGGCAGATCGAGGATCTCGACGAAGATGCTGAACGCATTCGACGAGGGGTCTATCTTGAATTCGATGAGGCGGCCAAGAGCCACGGCGCTCGCTACTCACTCTTCGGCACCGAGGAGCGCGACGGCAGACTCTGCGATGTGGTGCGGATCACATTCGGGGGACCCGACACTTATGATTTGTTCATCGCGCCGGCGACCGGCGAATTGTTGGGGGAGCGCATTACCGAGGATCGCAAGACCCGATTCGTAAGCTATGCAGATTGGCGTTTGGTCGGTGGCGTTCGTATGCCGTTCGCGCAAAGGCAGACGTCAAGCAACGCCGCGGATGATCAGTCGCGACTTGCGAAGTCGATTCAAGTCGATGTCAAGGTAGAGCAAATTCTCTTCGCTCGCCCGGCGGAGAAAAAAATCTGGAGTTTCGCCTCGAACCAAACCTCCACGGGATGGATCGATTTTGAATATTTCAGCGATAGCCAGATTTTCGTGCCGGCATCGGTCAACGGCGATCCAATCAAGCTGCTGCTGGACAGTGGCGCAGGCATCACCGTGATCGACAGTGCTTACGCCGCACGGCTGAAGCTGAAGCCCAGCGGCTCTCTGGGAGTGACAGGCGTGGTCGGGCAGTCGACCATGCAGCTCACGTCAAATCTTCACATTCGCATCGGCAATCTCTCACTCACGCACATCACTGCCGGCATGATCGATCTGTCGGGTGTGGCTGCACAGGAAGCGCATCCGATGCCGCTGGTCCTGGGCAAGGAGGCATTCAATCAACTTGTCGTTGATATAGACTTCCAGCATCACAAAATTGCCTTTTATGACCCGAGTGGCTATGCAGGTCCGCATGATGCCACGCGAGTGCCGCTGGGTCGTCATGCCGACGCACGAACCGTTCCAATTTCACTGGAGGGCGCGCCCCCTGCCCCGTTCGATTTCGACCTTGGAAACGCCGGTACCTTAATCGTGTACCCTGCCTACGGTGATCGCGCGCACCTGCTCGGTGGCCGCCCGCAAACGCTGGACATGTTGGTTGGTGTTGGCGGCATGACCAACGAAAAGCTCGCCACGCTCAAGACCATCGAAATCGCCGGAACGCAAATGATGGATGTACCGACAGCGTTCCCCGATGCCGGCGACAACGCGGTCAATTCCGACCAGACCGCCGGTAATGTCGGGCTCTATGTTCTTAGCCGTTTCCACGTGATCACGGACTATCCGCACGATGCGCTATGGCTCACCGCTGATCCGAGGGCCATTGTTGAGCCTTTCGCGAGAAATCGGGCCGGGCTTGATCTCACGCCATCACCCGACCGGCTTGTCGTGATGCTGGTCAGGCCGGGCAGCCCCGCCGAGCGCAGCGGCTGGAAGCAGGATGAAGAGATTATTGCCATTGATGGACAGAAGGTCGATGCGAAGTTCAGCGGTTCTGCCTTGTCACGCTGGTCCGAACAACCGGCCGGTACCGATGTCGAGCTGACACTGGCTGATGGTTCGATACGGCATTTGACGCTCGCGGACTACTACTAGGCGCCCGCCGGGACATCCGCTTTCTGAACCTAACCATCGCGTCTCGGTTTGCCGTGGGGCGCTTGCGGCCAGTTTTGCAGCGCGAGCTCCGCGACCTTGCGTAGTTCCTTCCGCGTAGCACCACCTGCTGCCTGGATCGTAATGCCATATATTACGATCGACAGGTAACGGGCGAGATCAGCTGGATCGGCGCCGGCAGGAAGATCCCCTGCTGCTTTGGCGCGTTTTAGTCGATCCAGAATGATCCCCTCGCCGGCTTTGCGGCGCCGGATAAGTTCTTTACGGATCGAATCCGACTGCGGCCCACAAGCAAGGGCTCCGTGGACTCCCAGGCATCCCGGCGGATTTCTTTTGTCGCCGTGCAGATCGGCCGCGCCCTCCAGTAAGGCGCGCGCGTAGGCGCTTGCCGTCGGCGCCGTGAGTGCGGCTTGCCGATATCCCGCGCGCCTCTCGTATAGATCAAGCGCCCTCAAGAACAGCCCCTCCTTGCTATCGAAAGCGGTATAAAGGCTGGGGCGACTCAAACCAAGCTCTCGTGTGAGATCGGCGAGGGACGTGCCCTCATAGCCCTGTCGCCAGAACAGCTCCATGGCTTGCTCGAGGGCCCTATCTATATCGAACTCTCTGGGACGACCAATCACTTAAGCCTTCTCCTCTTCAAGGATTCCGGACCAGTCGGTACATAATTTAATTGACATTTCACAATGATGCTGTCAATACTTTGGTACCGATCGGTATATAACTAGTTTATACAAGACATTCTATGACACGGCCTTGAGAGCAGTGTTCTCGCCAAAAAAACCAGTCATTTCACGGAGGCTCCATGCCTTGGAAAACACTCACTGCCTTGTTCCTGTCCATTGCAGCGCTGCCCGCAGCCGCAAACATTCAGCCTTACCCGAACCGTTTCAGCGTTCAGGAGATCCGAGCTAACGGAACAACGCTTCATGTCCGGGTTGGCGGTACGGGACCTGCCGTCGTGCTGCTGCATGGCTTTGGAGACACCGGCGATATGTGGACGCCACTTGCCGCCGTGCTCGCCGCCGATCATACGGTGATCGTCCCGGATCTTCGCAGTATGGGTCTGTCGGCTGTTACGGAACATGGTTTTGAGAAGATGAATCAAGCCAAAGACATCGCGGACGTTTTGGACACACTTCATGTCGCGAGCGCAGAGATTGTCGGACATGACATCGGCAATATGGTGGCTTTTGCATTTGCCGAGCGCTATCCGGAGCGCACCACAAAGCTTGTGATGATGGACGCTCCGGTCCCTGGGGTGGGGCCATGGGATGACATTTTAAAAAGTCCGCTGCTCTGGCATTTCAGGTTTGGCGGAGCCGACATGGAGAGGCTGGTTGCGGGCCGCGAGCGGATCTATCTCGATCGCTTCTGGAATGACTTTGCAGCAGACCCTGCGAAGTTCGACGAGGCCTCACGCGTGCATTATGCGGAACTCTATGCAAAGCCGGGTCACATGCACGCAGGGTTCGCACAATTTGCAGCGTTCGATCGGGATGTGATCGATAACAAAGCTGCCGTCGGACGCGGTCGGCTGCAAATGCCCGTGTTGGCAGTCGGCGGTGATCATTCCCTCGGTTCGACCATGGCCTTCATCATGAGATTTGCGTGCGACAATGTTCGTGAGGTCGTCATCCCGGAGTCGGGTCACTGGCTGATGGAAGAGCAGCCCAAAGCGACGGTTTCAGCCATTGTGGATTTCCTGTCCGCCGACAGTTCCATTAACTCACGTACGCTGGGTGTTGCCGAGATTGGCAGCCTGGCGCGCGGCGGGGCGGGTGTCGGGACATCAGGAGTCGGTGGAATTCAGACCGTTGTGCTGTCCGGCGATCCTGCCAAGGCTGGCCCTTATGCCATCGAGCTCAAGATCCCGGCGCATACGCACATCGACGCGCATTCCCACCGCGATAATCGGCTTGCCATGGTTGTCTCCGGCGTGTGGCACTTTGGATATGGTGCCAAGGCCGACGACGCCCGGACGAGCTTGCTTACGCAGGGCGCCTTCTATACAGAGCCCGCCAACGCGCCGCACTTCGCCTTCACAGGTGACGAGCCCGCGACGGTTTTCATAACCGGAACGGGTCCGAGCGATACGCACTTCGAAAAGGATGGCCCATCCCATCCGTGACTGTTAGATCGTAGCCAGCGGACGCGCTGCGTTGCGAAAGTCGCGGGGCGTCTCGCCAAAGGTACGAAGGAAACTGCGCCGCATTCGCTCTCGATCGCCGAAGCCGGTCTCGCGAGCAATTTCCTCGATTGGCAGCCGACCTTGCTCCAGCATGAACCTGGCGGCCTCAAGACGCAGGTTTTCAATTGCCTTTGCCGGTGAAAGGCCGGTCTCAGTGCGGAACACGCGACTAAATTGTCGCGGGCTTAGTCGGGCAGCGTCAGCCAACAACTCAACCGTCAGCGGTTCGCGAAGGTTCTGCCTTGCGAAGGCCAGCGCAATTTGAACGCGATCGGATTTGGCATCGAGCTGCAACATTGCGGAATGCTGCGATTGACCCCCAGCGCGCCGATGATGGACGACAAGCACTCTCGCGGTGCGTTGCGCCGCCTGCTTACCCAAGTCGCGTTCAATGAGTCCGAGCGCGAGATCAATCCCAGCCGTCATCCCAGCGGACGTCCACACGGGCCCGTCCGCAATGAAGATCCGATCCATTTCGACAGTTATCTTAGGATACCGCCTGCCGAGTTCTTCGGCGTACGACCAGTGCGTGGTCGCGCGTCTCCCATCCAGAATTCCCGCTTCCGCGAGCGTGAATGCAGCTATGCAGATCGAACTGATCCGCCTTGTCACCAATACTGCGTCGCGCAGAAGCGCAACCGTACGTGGTGACGGCGACACTAAATCCGGCCCCGAACCCACCATGAGTGTGTCAAAGCGGCCTTCGCCCAGCGGTTCAGTATTCATTGTCCAGCCGAGCGAGTTGGTGAGTGGCTCCCCTCTCTCCGATAGAATTCGAAGATCATAGAAGCGCTCGCCCGCAACAATATTGGCCGCTTCAAATGCCGAGATCGGCGCGAAACTCATTACGCTGAAGCCAGGCGGCAAGAAGAGCCCGAGTTTTAGAATAGTGCCCTCCTAGTCTGCGGACGAGGTTAGCTTCGGGTGATCGGACAGATGCTTAGCCACCCTGACGTTGACCAAAACGAGATCCCCTGCGCGAATCCTGCGCCGCCAACTATATTGCCTCCATTCGGGAGATTTCGCCAGCGAGCGACTTGAGCGGTTCAGACGTTAACCCGCGGAATGTCGAGCGCCTGCGCTTTCTTACCGCAACGCATGCGGTGGCCGAAAAGGTGGCATCAACGACATGGCGGGATGAACCAGCGCCCGCGTAGGGTGTGGCGGTGCGTCACATCGCCGGCCCGCTCTATCGGGGCCGGAGAGGAAGGTGAATCGTGGCTAAAGATGTCGGCCCGCTGCGGGTTGTTGAGGAATCGCCCGCATATTGGCGAATCGTGTTCGACTATCAGCCCTTCAACATCGTGGATGCCACGTTGTATGAAGCCTTGCAGGACCTGCTGGCGCGCATGGACGCGAGTTCCAGCCTACGTGTCGTAGTCTTCGAAAGCGCGAATCCCGAGTTCTTCCTCGCCCACTTCGATCTGACGGGCAAGATCGGCAATATTATGAGCGCGGTCGGGCCTTCCGGCTTGCCGATCCTAACGGACACATTTGTGCGCATCACCCGATCTCCGGTGGCCAGCATCGCGAAGATTCGAGGCTGCGTCCGTGGCGTCAGCAGCGAATTCGTGCTCGCCTGCGATATGCGCTTTGCGTCGCGCGAGAACACGTTGCTCGGCCACCCCGAAGTCGGAGTCGGGTTGCATCCCGGCGGCGGAGGCACCGAGCGTCTCCCGCCAATGGTCGGTCGCGGCCGCGCGCTTGAAATAGTTCTCGGTGCCAACGACTTCGACGGCGATACTGCGGCACAATATGGGTATGTCAATCGCGCGCTTCCAGATAAGCAGCTGGACGGCTTTGTCGATGCACTTGCGCGAAGGATCGCCACCTTCGACGTGCGCGCGATCGCGGCAGCTAAGCGCCTCATCAACCAGGTGTCGCTGCCGTCCGCCGACAATCTTCTCAGCGCCCTCAACTCGTTTCAAACCGCGCTAACCTGGCCTGAGGCGGTGCAGAGAGTCGAAGCTTTGCTCAAGCTGGGTCTCCAACAGGACAGAAACGTCGAACGTCAGTGGCCCGCAATGCTCGACTCGCTCGTTGAGAAATAGTCTCGACGGATTTGTCGCGGTAATAGCGGTAGTCCCGCATGACGGACTCACCGGCCGATTGCAAAGGTTCGCACGAGGTTTGACGAGCCCAGCGGTAAGTGATCTATTGGCATAAGCGGACGCAACGTGAGTCGGCCGGATGCCAAAGGTCGCAATTTAATGATGTCTGTTATCGACTTCGATTTGGTTTATTCCGGTTGGCTCGCAACGCTTTGTGGCGCGCGGTTGATGTCGTGGTAAAGACAACCGACACGCATCCAATTTGGTTTCTCGTCGGTGTTTTTTTGACTTGCATGTGCGGTCTGATGTTGCAGATCATCGAGACGCGCGTGCTGTCCGTGCTGGCTAATTACAACTTGGCATTTGTTGCGATAAGCGTTGCCATGCTTGGCTTGACGGCAGGCGCGCTCCTAGTCTTCTATCGATTCGAAACGACGTATTCCCCCGCCAGCTTATCCGGTGTGATTGCGCGCGTGATGACTTACTTCGCTTGGTCCGCGCTAATTAGTTTCGGCGTCTTGTTAAATCTGGCCGTCATACCGACCTTCGAGCCGACGCTGAGCTTCGTCGTTTCATGGACGCTCACCCTTCTGGTGTTGCTGCCGCCGTACGTTTTGCTGGGTGTCGCCGTCAGTCTCGCATTGACGCGCAGCTCGCAGAATATCAGTCTTGTCTACGGCGTCGACCTGGTCGGTGCGGCGTCAGGGTGCCTCGTGACGTTGGCGCTGCTGACCGTCATCGATACATATGACGCGATCTTGGTAGTTGGTGCCATCGGGGCCATTGCCGCGAGTACCTTCGGCAATGCCGGCCGGATAGGCGGTGTCCGAGCACAGGCCGCGGAACGAAAAAGTACGGCGAACTTCCCAATCAGACCTGGTCTTGCACTCGGTGTCCTGGTGCTTGTAGCAGTGGTGAATGTTCTGTTGGGGATACATGGCTTGCGCCCAACCCTGCTCAAGGTCCGGACAGAACGGTCCTATCAGCTCACCGAAGAACGCTGGAATTCATTTTCTCGAATCGCAATGACGATGCAACCGCAGTCAGATGCCTTCATGTTCAGCGCATCCGAGATTGCACCGCACGTTCAGCTGGATCAAGGGATGATGACTATCGATGCAGAAGCGAATACCGTGATGTACAGGTTCAGCGGCGATCCGCACGACATGGATTTTCTGCGGTTTGATGCAACTGCACTCGCCTATTTCATCCGACATGAGGGGCGGTCCGCCGTCATCGGAATCGGCGGCGGTAGAGACCTCGTGACCTCAAGTGTTTTCGGGTTCAGAGATATTACGGGCGTAGACTACAACCCCATTTTCGTGCGCTTGTTCGCTCACGACTACGCCGACTTTAGCGGCGCCCGGAAAATTCCCGGCTTGCGGCTCGCTGTCGATGACGCTCGCAGCTGGTTTGCACGAAGCCACGAACAGTTTGATCTAATTCAGATGAGTATGATCGACAGCTGGGCAGGTACAACGGCCGGGACGTACACGCTCTCCGCGAACCCTTTGTACACCGTGAACGGCTGGAAGCGGTTCATTTCCCGTCTCACGCCCGACGGCGTGTTCACTGTTTCGCGGTGGTACCACCCAGAGCATCTGGATGAGGCTGGGCGCGTCCTGTCCCTGGCGATGGCAACACTGATGGAGATGGGGGAATCGAAGCCGGCGGAACATATATATCTTGCGGCAAACGGGAAGCTCTCCACGCTTATCGTTGGGCGCGCACCACTCTCTATGCGTGACCTCAGCAAGCTCGATGAGACAGTCCGGTGGCTCCACTACAAGACGATAGTTGCGCCCAATCGAGAGTCGACTGAGCCGGTCCTCAATCGGATCCTGCACGCCGGAACCGTCGCTGAACTGACACGCATTGGCGGGGAGACGCCGATCAATCTCGCACCAACGTGGGATGCAAACCCGTTCTTCTTCAATCAACTAAGCCTGGCCGATCCCTCCATTCCCGGTTCGAGGCTGCGCAAGGCCATCAGCGAGCCGGGTGTACTTCACGGAAATTTAAACGCGTCGCTAACTCTGTTGACCCTGGTGCTCATATCGATGGTTGCGGTTGTTTTGGTCACCTTTGGCCCGGCAATCAGTTCGACACGTCGGTCCAGCGCTAAGCTCATCCGGTGGAGCGGCGCGTATTTCCTGCTGATCGGAATGGCTTTCATGTTTGTTGAGATCAGTCTGATCCAACGCATGTCACTGTTTCTCGGGCACCCAATATACAGTCTCGCGATTGTGCTGTTCAGCGTTGTCCTTGCCACTGGGGTCGGCAGTCTGCTGTCTCATAGAGCAGTTCCGTTGTCTGTCAATTCGCTGGTGGGATGGCCGTTGGCACTGGCCGTCTACCTGGGCTTGCTGCCGCTGTGGTGGGGAAAGTTGCTGGATGAAACTGAGACGGGCTCCCTGATCGAGCGTGCTTCAGTTTGCCTTCTGATGGTTGTCCCGGCCGGCGTGCTGATGGGCTTCATGTTTCCAACGGGTATGCGTCTTTGCACCCGCATTGACCCACGCATCACTCCCTGGGTATGGGCCGTAAACGGCGCCGCCGGAGTGCTGGCGACCGGCACTGCGGTTTTGGTGAGTATAAATACATCGCTCGATTTTTCGCTGCGGGTCGGAGCCGTTGCTTACGCGCTGCTGGCCGTCGTCGGCCCGCAGCTTTTCAAGCTCGACCATGCCTCCGAGGACAAGATGAATCCGTCGAGCGTAGCTCTTTAAGCGAGATGCCCCGGCAAGCCCTGCCAAATGGTGGCTGTATCGGCGGCCGTGGACATCAAACTCCTCCCGAGCCTTACGCCCCGCGCCAACCGCCCCAAACGATGATACTCATGCCCGCAATTGAGATGGCGCCACCCAGAAGGTCCCAACGGGTCATGGGGATACCGTCAATTTTCCACAACCACACTAGGGCAACGCAGATATAGACGCCCCCATAGGCAGCATATACGCGTCCCGTGGCGGTTGGGTGCAGCGACAACAACCAAGCGAAGAGCGCCAGGCTCTCCATTGCCGGAACCATCAACCACGGCGAGCCAGATTTCCTGAGCCAAAGATATGGCAGATAGCACCCAACAATTTCCGCAATTGCGGTCACTACAAAGAGAAGAATTGTCTTTAGAAGAATCACCGTCATTTTCTCTCCCGCAACTTGCCCAAGTTTCACTGCACGCCGAGACGTGAATATCCGGTAAGCGTTAGCAGGGCGGGCACCATTGTAAGAGCATGGTTCGTCGAAACAAACCTCGAGGACTCAAAGGCGAATCATCGACCTCTGTGAGTTGCACGCCTCGGTCCAACGCTCGTAAGTGTTACTTCGCGGCACCATCGCACTGAAGCACGTCGAGATGTACGCACCGAATAGGAGCGCCGGCAGGAACCACGCCGCACCAATGCGGGGCGTCCAATGATCGCGATTCAAGAAAGGCGAAATGACCTCGAATACACGCGCCGTGCCAAGAATTCACTACAGCAAATTTACAACTCGCAAGATCACCATTCGGAACGGGGAGATGGCGTCGATCAAAAATGGAGAGGATGCGATGGCCATTGTTGTGGATTCACCCGCTCGTCCAAAGTCACCTCATGCCAAGGCAATTAATCTCTGCGACAGTTTGCTGAGTGATCGGGGTCTTCTGCAGGCCTGGCCGGTCACTAATTCCGCTACAAGAAATTTCACTGCCGCTCTGTTGTGTATCACGTTGGTCTCTTTTGCTCCGAATGGACACTCGGAGTCACCCGCGCTCGTCGATGATCCGAATCTTATCGACGAAATTGTTGTAACGGCGCAGAAACGAGCCTCCTCGATTCAGACAACGCCGATCAGCATCACGGCGGTCACCGGTGAAGATTTGCTAGCTCGCGGCGTCGCCTCCTTGGCTGCTTTGGCGCAGGGCACTCCCGGCGTTTCGCTGAAGAGCGAAGGTCCAAGTCAGACGGAGATCGAAATGCGGGGCATGACCTCGAGCGGCGGCAACTCCGCGACTGTTGGGTTTTATCTCGACGATATTCCCTTGGTGGGGCCAGCGAGCGCCCAAAACGGGCATGTTGTGATCGATCCTGACCTGTATGACTTGAGTCGCATCGAGATTCTGCGAGGACCACAAGGCACCCTTTTCGGATCCGGTTCGATGGGCGGCACGGTCAGATTGATTACCAATCAGCCGAGCTTGTCGGAGTTTCAATCGACCGCTCAGAGCGTCTTATCGAGCACTGACGGCGGGGGGTTCAATCACAAAGACAGCTTGATGGTTAACCTACCGCTGATCGACCATGACTTGGCACTACGGCTGGTGGGAACAGAGGACTATACGAGCGGTTGGATTGACCGCATTGTAGTTAATCCTTTTCCAATAGCCGTTGGGGACCCGGTCGGCACCGCGCGCGGCACTGTCCAGAACGCCCCCATCGAGAAGCAATATCCAGGCTCAAATGCCTATCAAACCTATGCGGCGCGCGTGACTCTGCTTTGGAAGCCGACCGAAAACCTATCGGTGACGCCGTCATTCTTCCATACGACCAGTACTCAAAACGGGATCGCTGCCTATGACAGCGTTCCCGGCACCGAGACTCACTATCAACCTTTCGACATCGCCGAACCGCTGACCGATTCGCTAACGGCCTACAGCCTCAATGTGAACTACAGTTTCGCCTTGTTCGACCTGACCTCTAGTACGGCGCATTGGACCCGAAACTCAACTCAGGTGGAGGAAGCCAGCGAGGCATTCAATAATCCGCTCGAAGGAATCACCTATAACTCCAACTACGGTCTTCCCAATCCCGGATTTTATGGCCCGACTGGGTCAGGCCCCGAGCACGGCATCGAAGATGATCCTTCGCATCAGTTCAGCGAGGAGCTGCGATTGGCTTCGAAGGGGAGCGGCAGAGTCAGCTGGGTTGCCGGGCTCTATTACAGCGACTTCTATTCATTGTGGACCTTCAACGGAACGACGCGCAATTTCTCCAGTTATATGGATCTCGGCACGCTCGAGCCGGCAACCACACCCAACTGGTTCGATGCCGACTCGCCTACCACGCTCAAGCAGTATGCGGGCTTCGGTGATGTCACTTATGCCTTAACCGATGCGCTCAAGGTCGATGTCGGCGCCCGCGTGAATCACTACGACTATCGTTTCTCTTCCTGCATCAGCGGCTGGGGATCGGGCAAAGGAGCCGCGACGCCCTCTTGCTCAGGTCTTATCGCGCTTTCGTCCACCAGTTTCAACCCAAAATTCAATCTAACCTACATGTTGAGCCCGGAGCTGATGGCGTATGCAACCGTGTCCAGCGGCTTCCGTCCCGGCGGGGGCAACGCTGTGTACCCGACCACCGGTGCCGCTTGGGGAGGGGCTTTCCAGCAACAGGGTTATACGACCGGCACGTGGCCCAGTAAGTACGAACCGGACCGTGTCTTGAGCTACGAGTTCGGCGAGAAAGCTAGATTGCTTGATCGGCGCCTAACGGTGAACGCCAGTATCTATTATGAGGATTGGCGCCACGTTCAGCTCGAAGCGTATCCCAACGACTGGGCACTGAACATCAACGGCAACTATGTTTCTATCTATGGAGTCGACATCGACGTGCTCGCAGATCTAGGGGCGGGATTTCAACTTGAGGTCGCGGCCGGCTATTTGTATCAATACTTAGACGGGGGCCCGCACTGGGTGATTCAACCAATCCATAAAATGCCGGATGTCACGCCGGTAAATGGAACCGCCGCTCTCAGTTATTTCAAGCCGCTCGGCAGCTCCTACACATTCACGGCTCGATTGGAGAATTCATACACCGGCCCGCGCTACTCGATTTTTTTCTCGGATCCTTACGAGTTTACCGGCACATACAGACAATTGCCCGGGTATGACCTGATCAATCTGCGCGCCGGTGTCAAATACCATGACCAGTGGAGCGCTACTGCGTTTGTCAACAACCTCACTAACAAGCATGCTCAGCTGGAGAGCATGTTTACGGAGAATGAGCCCCAACCGAGTTTTACGCGCATTGAAACCAATCAGCCGCTCACGGGAGGCATCGATTTGAACTATCGCTTTTGACTAATGCATCTCCGGGTGGTCGTCGTAATGGTCTCCGCCACCGCGAAGTATTGACCGTCCGGCGAGATCCTCGTCATAAGCCGTTGATTTGTATCTTGGTAAAATCGGCCTGATTTGCCGGCGCCCCAATCATGCCCCCATGGTAAACCACTTGTGCCTTAGAATGAGCGGGCTGCATTCCCCGTGACACGCGGCGAGTCACGAACTAAAAGTACCTTGCCGTTGGGAGAATATACATGGCGAATGTTCTTGAGGAACTGGCCGACCTGGCCAACCACATGAGGAACCGCCGCGACGCGTTGCTCGGCGTCTGGCAAGGCGCTATCCGACGTGATCCGAATCTCACCGGGGGCGATGCGTTACCCCGTGCAGAACTCCTGGATCATATTCCGGCGCTGCTCTCCGCTTTCGAGCAGAGTTTGCGACATGCGCCGAGTGAAGCGCTCGCCGAGGCGGCGGGTCAGGCACCGGCCGCGGCGCACGGGTTGCAGCGCTGGCTGCAAGGGTATGATTTACGCGAGGTCACCCGCGAGCTGGGAAAACTTAACGGCTGCGTTATTTTCGAACTCGATACGTATGCGAAAGCCCACCCCGAGGTTTCTGCCGAGACATTCATCCGTGCCCGACAAGCCTGGGCAACGCTTTGCTGTAGCGCGATCGAGGAGAGCGTGAATCAGTACTTCAGTCTCCAGCAACAGGAGGCCGAGGGACAGGTAAAGGACCTGGAAAGGGCGCTCGAAGAATTTCGCGCTCTCGAGCGACAACGCGGCGATCTATGGCGCGAAGCGGCCCATGACCTGCGCGGTAATTTGAGTGTCGTCGCGAGTGTGACCGTCGGGCTTACGCGTCGCGGCAAAGAAGAGTCTTCGCGAGACGAATTCATCCGGATTTTGATGCGCAATGTTACCTCGCTGCATCAGTTGCTCGATGATGTGACGAGCCTGGCCCGCCTTCAGGCTGGCCGTGAGGTGCGCCAGATCGAGCCCCTGGATGCGACGCCGCTCCTTCAGGCATTGTGCGAGAGCATCCGGCCAATAGCGCAGCAGCGCGGACTGTTTCTAAAATGTACAGGACCAGAAGGGCTCGCGGCCGACGGGGACGCCGTCAAGATCCGCCGCATCGCGCAAAATCTTATCCTCAATGCCGTCAAGTACACCCATGCCGGGGGCATCAGCGTTAGCTGGGGTGACAGCGCTCCGAACGATTCGAAACGCTGGATTTTGAGCATCCAAGACACCGGGCCCGGTTTCCATACAGCATCCGCACAGCCGCTCGCCGCGGCGCTCGAACCAGCGGCCGAAGCGACACCCAAGGCTGCCAGCCACGCCCATCTCGAAGAAACGGATAAGCAGACGTTGCGTGGCGATGCGGGCGAAGGCATCGGTCTTTCAATCGTCAAGCGCCTGTGTGACATGCTAGACGCCTCGATCGAGATGCAATCGATCAAGGATCAGGGCACGACATTTCGGATCTTGTTCCCGAGACATTACGCGAGCTGAAGCGAGATACTCGATATCCAGCCCCTGACAACGCATTTGAGCGATGGATCGCTGCAATTCCTGACGCGAAGGACCACTGCGCAGGACAATTTATAGCGGGAGCCGCGCACTGAGTATCGTGTCCCCGCTGGGCGCGCGCTCGATATCGACACTGCCTCCGAGGAGTCGCAGGCGGTAGCGCATCGTTGCCAGCGCGATATCCGCGTCTTGCTCCGCTCCACTGCGCATGATCGGAATGCCATTGTCGGTGAACTTCATATGCAAAACGTTTTCATCCACGGTGACTTGCAGATCTGCTACCTCGACGGCACCGCGCTTGAACGTCATCGCGAGTGCCTCTTCCGCAACACGAAATAAAGCAATTGAGGCATCCGCCGGCATCGCCGGTTCAGTTTCGGGATACCACTCGGTGTAAATCACATTCCTGCTACGAGTCGCTTCGTGCACCCGCCACCTAAGGGCGGTAAATAACCCAACTTCTTCGACCAGACTCGGTCGTAGTTCCTCCACCAGTCTGCGGCTCTGGGTAATGGCGGCGCCCAGCGTGGCCTTGGCGCGAGCCAGTTGGCGCTGTGCTTCGACCTCTAAGATGGGAAGATGCGGAATCGCGGCCGTCAGGTCCATCAGCGCCGCGACCATCAGCTCGGCGATCTCATCGTGCAGTTTTCGCGCGAGGGCCGCCTTGCTACGTTCGCCAATCGCCAGCAGATGCTGAATCAGCGCTTGTGCTTCGGCGAGTTCGCCTTCCAGTTTACTTGGCAAGGAAGTTCTCTATCGGCAGTTGGCGCTGCATCAATAATAGAAAAACTCCGGGGGGTGCTGCTATGCGTTCGTAGCTCTCTTACGCGTGAGATAGATCTGACAGCCTGCCGAGACACACAATACCGCTTGAGAGGTTCCGCACCGTGCTCAACAAGTACTTGCCTAGTTGCTCGCACGGTGCGGAGTCGTCCAAAAAATGACAAACGACGTTCTCGTTAGAACAGCCCGACGATGCGGCCTTTTTCGTCGATATCGATGTGGTCCGACGAGGGTACTTTAGGCAGGCCGGGCATGGTCATGATGTCCCCGCACACCATGACGATAAATTCGGCCCCAGCCGCGAGCCGAACCTCGCGGATGTTGACGGAGTGGCCGGACGGCGCGCCCCGCAGCTGCGAGTCGGTCGAGAACGAGTACTGGGTCTTGGCAACGCACACCGGGTACTGTCCGTAACCGCCCTCTTGCAGCTGCTTGATCTCTTTGCGCACCTTGCTGTCGGCGGTGATCTCGGCGGCGCCGTAGATTTTGGTCGCGATCGCCTTCATCTTCTCCCACAGCGGCAGTGCGTCGTCGTAGACAAAACGAAACTCCGCCTGCCGCCGCTCGGCGAGTTCGACCACCGCGCGCGCAACCAATTCGGCTCCGGCGCCACCCTCGGCCCAGTGCCGGGCCGAGATCACCGGCACCTGCAAGTGCGAGAGCTTGGACTGCAGCAGTTTGAACTCAGCCTCGGTGTCGAAGGTGAAATGATTGACCGCCACGACGCAGGGGAGCCCGTAGTGCTGATGCACATTGTTCACGTGCCGCTCCAGGTTGGCGATGCCCTTCTCGAGCGCCGCCAGGTTCTCCTTGTTGACCTCCTTCAAATCGCAGCCGCCGTGGTACTTGAGCGCGCGGATGGTCGCGACCAGAACCACCGCCGCCGGTTTCAGTCCCGCCTTGCGGCACTTGATGTCGATGAACTTCTCCGCACCCAAGTCAGCGCCGAATCCGGCCTCGGTCACGACGTAGTCTGCCATCTTGAGCGCCGCCTGCGTCGCCAGCACCGAGTTGCAGCCGTGCGCAATGTTCGCGAACGGGCCGCCGTGGATCAAAGCCGGGTTGTTCTCGAGCGTCTGCACAAGATTCGGTTTCAGCGCCTCCCGCAAGAGAACCGTCATCGCTCCCGCGGCCTTCAGATCGCGCGCTCGCACCGGCTTGTGATCGCGCGTGTAGCCGACGACGATGTTGCCGAGCCGGTGCTTGAGGTCCTGGAGACTGGTAGCGAGGCAGAAGATGGCCATGACCTCGGAGGCCACCACAATGTCGAAGCCGTCCTGCCGCGGGTAGCCGTTGCCGGGACCGCCGAGCGCGGCCGTAATGTCGCGCAACGCGCGATCGTTCATGTCCATCACGCGTTTCCAGGTGATGCGCCGCACGTCAATGCCAAGCTCGTTGCCGTGGTGGATGTGATTGTCGAGTAACGCTGCCAGCAGGTTGTTGGCAAGCGCAATGGCATTGAAGTCACCCGTGAAGTGCAGGTTGATGTCTTCCATCGGCACGACCTGGGCCATGCCGCCGCCGGCGGCTCCGCCCTTCATGCCAAATACGGGTCCTAAGCTCGGCTCGCGCAGGCAGATCACCGCCTTCTTGCCGATGCGATTGAGCGCATCGCCGAGGCCCACCGTGGTCGTCGTCTTGCCCTCGCCGGCCGGAGTTGGGCTGATCGCCGACACGAGAATCAACTTGCCGTTCTTGCGCTCCTTCAAGCTGTCGATGAAGTCGAGCGAAATCTTCGCCTTGTGACGGCCGTACGGGTCAAGCACGTCTTCGGGGATGCCGAGCCGGGACGCGATCTCGCTGATTGGTCTAAGAGTTGCCGCCTGCGCAATTTCGATGTCTGAACGCACTGTCCACCTGTTGTTGTTCCCGCTTGGGCGGGCAAATACATTGTATCCAATTGGCCGGCGTAGCCCGTCCGCATTCGTCGCTCAATTTGAACTTGACGCCCGGCGCGGCAGGCCACGCTCCGCGGCGAGCGCAGCAAGGCGCGCCCGGCAGTCTTCGGCGCTGAGTTTTTTGAGGCCCCCCGCCACCGCGGCCTCTATCCCAGCCTCGGTGACGATGAAGTCCATGAGTACATCGTGGGCTTGCGGCACGATGGTCGCGATTCGCGACAGCTCGAAGGCAAGTCCCACTGCCAGTGGTTTCGGGTGGAGCGCGGCGAGCGTGCGATCGAAATACCCGCCGCCGTAGCCGAGCCTATCGCCCTGCGAGCCGACGCCGAGCGCCGGGATCAGCAGGGCGTCGGGTGTGAGTAAGGAGGTGCCGTCGGGAATGGGCAGGTCGTACACGCCGTTCGCCATGGCGACCCCCGGCCACCATTCGCGAAACTCCAGCGGTTGCCCCTTGGCCACCACCGCAGGCAGCACCGCGCGAGCGCCGCGTCCCCGCAGATCAACAACGAATGGCCGCGCATCGAACTCACCCTGGAAAGGCCAACAGAAGCCCACAATCATTCCCTCGAGCGCGCTGAAGCCTGCGCGCAGCGACGCCTCGATCAGCGCACTCCAGCGCGCGTGGTCGGCGGCGGGGGCTGCGAGACGACGCGCGAGCAGCGTTGCGCGCTCGGCATTGCGGCGCTTCTTAAGATCAGCGGGCAGAGATGTCATTCGATGTCGCACCTCGGGCGACCAATACTATGAGGCTCTCAGATGGCGGCTGCGCTACCCGCAAGGACAAAGGGGTTCGCGACCGCGTTCATGCCGCTATTCTAAATCAGCAAAGACGATGCTGCCGCGCAAGTTCTTGACTGCACTGGCTTAAATGGTGGGGCGTGCCACGATTTGCCGAGTTATGCCCTGTTGCTCCCGGCTCTTCTGCAAGTATATTCCTGGTAACTCCTGTGTATATATTATGGGAAATACGACAGAAGGAGCCCCAACTTTCTTTCCCACGAGTTCGAACGATCTGCGTTACCCCGAAGAGCCGCAATTTCATCGAGCTGTGAACGACGATATGCTAGTCGAAGTCCTGCAACGAATTGCTGTGCGCCTATCCTATGGACTGCGTTAGAACGCTGAGCGATGGTGGGCCGTGAACGATTCAGACTGTTCCTCCAATATTTGCGGACCGGGATGCGCGTGTGACGGCCAAAATCGTTAACGCATTTTCAAGATGATGACCTGATCGCTGATTGGATTGGTCGTCATACGTAGTTTTGCAACTTGCGCGGCGGTAACTGCTGGTGCTTGATTTCCCCAGCGATTGCGCGTGAAGGTGATGACGTCGGCGGCATCCTGGTCTGATAATTGCTGCCGGAATTGCGGCATGCGGTAGGCATCGGGCGTGCCCGCAACGACGAGCGGTACCGAACCGTTTAGCACCACATTGATGAGAGAAGACGGATTCGCATCAAGCACGACGGGGTTGCCGGCAAGCGCCGGCATGTACGAGGTGAAGCCCTTGGCGTCAAGACCATGACAGCTCGCGCAAACACTCGCATAGATGGCAGCACCAGGCTCGATTGTGGGACTGTTGCGTAACGCGTCCGTGGTCGCATTGTCATAGGCAACCGCCTGCTGCGCGGATCTGCCCGGCAACGATGTCAAATAGACTGCGATGGCCCGGATATCGCTGTCCGAAAAGTAAGACGTGGAGTTGTTGATGACATCGGTCATCGATCCGAACGCAGAACCGACTCGGTTGTGGCCATGCTCGAGAAATTCGCCGATGTCCTTCGTCGACCAGGTACCGAGGCCGGTCCGCATTTCGCCGCGAAGGCTTGGCGCGTACCAGGCGTCGAGCTCCGCTCCGGCGAGAAAGTTCGTGCTGCTGTCATCGAGCGCCTTTTCCTGCATGCCGATGCCGCGCGGGGTGTGGCAGGCGCCGCAGTGACCAGGGCCTTGGACCAGATAGGCGCCACGATTCCAGACCGCGTCATGATCTGACTTTGCGACATAACCAGTACTCGGTGCGAAGAAGAAATTCCAGAACGCGACCGGCCAGCGGAAGCTCAGTAGTGCGGGGATCTCACTCTTCAAATTAGCCTGATGGACCGGAGGTACTTGCTTCATGAAAAAGCGGTAGAGAGCGATCACGTCCTCGTCGGCAAGTTTGACGTAGGACGGATAAGGCATCGCCGGATAGAGGCGGCGGCGGTCCTTGGCAATGCCATACCGTACCGCGAGATCAAAATCGGCAAGACTGTATCTGCCGATACCGGTCTCGGGATCCGGTGTGATGTTGGTCGAGTAAATAGCGCCGAGAGGGGTTCCCATTTTGAGACCGCCGGCGAACCCCTTGCCACCGGGAATGGAGTGGCAGGCGACGCAATCGGCGGCGCGCGCCACATACTCGTCGCCGGCAGTGGAGGGACTGACACTTCCAGGGTCCCGCAAAGTGGATTTGTGGCCTGATGCCAGGACGAAGCAGGCGAATATCCCGCCTGCACCCAGCAAAGTCACACCGCAGAAAAGCACCGCCCTTGAAACTATTGTCAAGTCTCTAGCTCCTGAGCAAGTGCCGCTTCATGTTCTTATCCTGGCGCGCAGGGATCAGCGAGCTGCCCTAAGACGCAAATTGTGAGTGCATCGCGCTATACCGATCCCCTGAGATCGGTATCTATAATCGGCAATGTACGAATACGCTTGCCGGTTGCGGCAAAGATTGCATTGGTCACTGCCGGGGCGAGTGGCGGCACTGCAGGCTCGCCCGCACCGCCCCAAATATCTCCGCCGCTCGGTACCAGATGCACGTCGATCCTCGGCGCTTCCGCAAGACGCACCATCCGAAAAGTGTCGAAATTGCCCTGGACCGCTGCGCCATCCTTGATCGTGATCTTGCCGTACAGTGCGGCACTCAAACCAAAGATCACGGAGCCTTCAGCCTGCTCCGCGACCGTTTGCGGATTGACCATGTGACGGGTATCGAGCGCAACTGTCACGCGGTTGACCTTCACAGCACCGTTCGGCTTGACCGTAACTTCGGCAACCTGGGCGCAGAGGCTGTCGGTAAAATTGCAAATGGCGATCCCGCGCCCGCTGCCTTTCGGCAGCGGCTTGCCCCAGTCGCCCTTCTGGGCGGCAGTATCCAGTACTTTGAGCCAATCGGCCTTACCCTCAAGAAGCTTGCGCCGCATGTGGTAGGGATCGATACCGCTAGCCACCGCGATTTCGTCTAGGAAACTTTCGATGGCGAAGACATTCTGATTGCCACCCGGCGCTCGATAGAACCACACCGGCAGGTGAGTATTCCTGATGTGAACTTCCACGCGCGTATTCGGCACGTTGTAGCCATTGCTTTCCAGCCCGTCGACGGCCGGTGGCTCGGCTTTGTCGGGCGGAAACGGAATGCCGTACGACTTGAAGATCGATGAGGTTACGACGCGCATCGACCACGCAGTCGGCATTCCGTCAGAGCCAGTCACCGCCTTGAAACCGACTACCGCATGCGGTCGAAACTTATCCTGCCGAGTGTCCTCCTCCCGCGTCCAGATTAGCTTAACTGGACGTTTGACTGCCCGCGCGATGGCGATGGCTTGCACGATTTCATCACTCGCATCGCGACGGCCGAAGCCTCCGCCGAGGAAGGCGTTGTGGATGTAGACTTGCTCCGGTTTCAGGCCGGAGGCGCGTGCAGCCGCGCCGAGCGCCGCTTCCGCGTCCTGCGTTCCCACCCAGACGTCAAGGCGGTCGGGCTGCAGGTTTACAGTCGCATTCAGAGGCTCTAACGGCGAATGGGATAGATAGGGTGTTTCGTAGATTGCCTCCAACATCTTGGGCGCGCCGCTCATCGCCTTTTCGATGTTGCCATCGTTGCGGGCTATCACCATGCGATCTGTCAGCGCTGCGCGGAATTCCTTCGAAAGCTGCTCGCTTTGAACATGCCCTGCGGCGCCGACATCCCATTCCGGTTGAAGGCGGGACAGCGCCCGTTTGGCTCGCCAAAAGCTATCGGTCGCGACAACCGCCACCGCATCCTCAAGTTTGACGACGCGCACTATGCCCGGCACGCTGGAAAGCACGGACTCGTCGACATTCTTGAGTTTTCCCCCACGCACAGGACATGCGTTGATTGAGGCAAAGACCATGCCTGGAACCTGCGCGTCGATCCCGAACTTGGCCGATCCGTCAGTCTTGTGCACCAAGTCGACGCGGGGCATTTTGCGGGGAAGAAAAGTGAATTGAGCAGGTGTCTTGATTGCGGGCTCTTTGGCGAGCTTGACCTTCGCGGCCTCGGCGGCGAGCTCCCCGTAACGCAGCGTGCGGCCTGAAGGCCGATGAGTCACCACGCTCTGCGCCGCCGCGCATTCTGACGGCGGAACGCGCCAGCGCGCGGCCGCCGCCGCAACGATGCGCTCACGGGCGCTGGCACCCACCTGCTGCACCATCTTTTGCGACTCCCGAACAGACATGCTGCCGTGCGAGTACATGTTGCCGTAGACCCGCTGCTCTCGGATGCTGCGGTTCGAAGACGCATACTCGATCCGCACCTTCGACCAGTCGCATTGCAACTCTTCGGCAATCATCATTGGCAGCGCCGTCATGCTGCCCTGCCCCATCTCCGATCGTTGATAGCGGATTAAAACCGAATCATCCGGATCGATGGCGATCCAGGCATCGATCTCGTACGGCGCATATTGCGTGTCGTTCCAAGGTTGCGTCGAGATGGCCGCAGCGTTAGCGTTTTCGGGAGCCGCACCGATGCCGATCATCAGGCCACCCGCGACGGAGACGGCCGTGAGAATGAAGTCGCGGCGGGTGACGGTTGAATCTACACCCATTCCAGGCATCGAAACGCCTCAGGTCTTCATCAGATCCGCGGCGCGATGAATCGCGCGACGCAGAGGTTCATAGGTACCACAACGACAGATATTCGTGATATTCGCGTCGATGTCGGCATCCGAGGGAGTGGCATACTTCTTTAAGAACGCGACAACGGCCATGATCTGTCCGGACTGGCAGTAGCCGCATTGCGGAACACCTTCTTCAATCCACGCACGCTGCACTGGATGGTTGTTGTCTGAGGAGAGACCCTCGATGGTGACGACCTTCGCGCCATCAATGCTGCCGATTGGCACCGAGCAGGACCGCATCGCGGTTCCGTCGATATGCACCGTGCAAGCGCCGCATTGCGCGATGCCACAGCCGAACTTTGTGCCCGTCAAACCGATCACGTCGCGCAACACCCAGAGAAGCGGTGTATCGGGCTCGATGCTGATTTGCCTGGATACCCCATTGACGTCGATGGTGATCACTGCCGCCCTCACCTTGCCCACAAGAACAGCCCAATGCGCGCGGTTAGATCCGCATGCGACCAAAGAAACAACGCCGCCCAATTCATAATAGGCGTCGGGCCCGCGATGCAGCTTGCGTTCTTGTGACGCGAGTTGTGCGAATCTTGCGTGGACCTCGCGATGCCCCCTTGAGACAACTCTCGTTGGCCGTACATTGCTTCGCACCGCAACGGTGGATTCCCACAATCCGCGTCAAGGCAGCGCAAGCAGCCAGCTTAAGCTCTGGCTACTATCCGAGGAAGGGCGCCAACACTCGCACCAGCGCCTATCGATTTTCTCACAAGACCATTCGCGGTGAGGAAGACGTATGCCGGGATTGACAGCAGAACAGCCAGTGACCAGCGCTATCGTAATCCATCCGCTCGATCCCGAAGATGCAGCGATCGTCGCAGCAATGCGCGCAATGCTGATCTCTTCTAAGGGAGCAAGAGCAGGAGGCGGCACGCGCGGGCAGTTCGACGCTCTCATGGAACGCGTACTGCCGCGGAACGACGTGATATTCGAAGCGGACACAATCGGCGGAATCGCAGGAATGTGGGTGGGCCCTGGGAATCCTCGGTCAGATGAGGCGATCCTCCATCTGCACGGGGGCTGGTTCAGCTTTGGGTCCGCCAAAGCCTACCGCCATCTGGTCGGGCACATTGCCGCCAGAGTCGGGGCGAGGGCGTTTATCCCCGATTATCGACTTGCCCCCGAAAATCCCTTTCCAGCGGCCACAGACGATGCGTGGGCATGCTATCAAGGGATTGCGAGGGCTGGAATTCGCCGGATTGCCCTGACTGGAGATTCTGCCGGAGGCAATCTCGCTCTGGCACTTGCGTCGCGCGTCACGGCTGAGGGCACGTCCACAAACCAAACGGTAGTCGGTGTGGCCGTGTTTTCGCCGATTACCGATCTCACTCTCTCCGGCGCGTCCTACGAGACGCGCGCCGACGCCGATCCCCTTTTTACACGTCCGCAAGTGGCTGATCTCGTGCAATCCTACTTGCGGAGAGCCGCAGCGAAACACCCGCTGGCATCGCCCCTTCACGGTCAATTCTCCGGCATGCCTGCCACTCGCATTCACGTCGGTGACGACGAAGTGCTGTTGGATGACTCGCTCAGATATGTCGAGCGTGCAGCGGCCGCAGGCGTCGACATCCGAGCCGATGTGTGGATGGGAATGCCCCACGGGTTCCCTGGAAGCGTTGGAAAATTGAAAGCGGCAGGACTGGCGCTAGATGCCGTCGGAGCATTCCTCGCCGCGAGTTTCCGACCTGAGCAGCATAGCTAGAGCGAGCGATTCAGACTGAAGACATCATGACCTACTCAATCATCGGTTCAGGCAACATTGGCTCCGCCCTCGCACGACAGTTCGCCAGAAAGGGGATCGAATTTGCGATCGCGAATCCGCGCGGACCGCACTCGCTTCAGATGCTCAAGAAGGAACTTAGCCAGCACATGCTGGCTCAAACAATTGAGGCAGCACTGTCAGCGAGCACGGTGATTATGGCCGTCCCCTTTACTGCCATCGCCGAAATCGGGCGTGACACGCGCAATTGGCAAGGCAAAATTGTTGTCGATGCGACAAACGCCATCGACTTTCCGTCCTACGCTCCGACTGACCTCGGAGGCCGCGCCTCAAGCGAGTTGGTGGCGGAGCAGCTGCCCGGCGTTCGAGTGGTGAAAGCCTTTAATACCTTACCGGCAGCCATACTTGCCGCCGACCCCGCCGAGGCTAATGGTCGTCGCGTGATTTTTGTTTCTGGCAACGATGCTGAGGCTAACGCGGAAGTTGCGCTCCTGGCGGAGAAATTGGGGTTTGCGCCGATCGTACTCGGGAAATTGACGGACGGTGGACTACTGCAACAGTACGGTGGCCCGTTAATGGTTCAGAACCTGATAAAGATAGGATAGGCGCCGGCCTGAAAGCGCTTCACTGCTTGATCTGCAGCACACCTTGCCTGGCTCGCCGCCAGGTCGATGGCGTCTCTCCGACGATTCGGCTGAAAGATCGAGTGAAGTGCTGTTGATCGCACATACCGCAATTTATCGCTATCGCGGATAGCGGGGCTGGCGTCGTCAACATCAAGGCCTGGGCCACCTCGATGCGTCGACGCAATACATAGTCTCGAGGCGATGTGCCGAACGAACACTTGAACGCACGACAAAAGTGGCTCGCGCTGAGACCAACGAGTCGCGCCAGCTGTTTGATATGAATCCTGGCAGATATGTTTCCCTCGACGTGCGCGCTGATTCTTCGTGCCTGCCACGCCGGGAGGCCGCCGCGCATAACGCGTGTTCCCCGGTCGAGCAACAGATGCATGCCGCTTGGTCCGAGGCTGGGTAGCCCCTTAAGCAGCGACAAGGCGTGCGCCACATGCGCTCGTGTTGCGTCTGAATCGCCGTCGCGAGCTCTGCATGCTGCTTCAACAAATTGAGCGGCAACAACTGTTAACTCCTGGGCCCAGATTTCACGCGCCGCGTCGTGAGCCGCGTCTTGGGTCGGGAAGACTTCTGAGCCATCAGTCATTTCCGTCAGCACGGCGGCATTCAAAGCTCTCTTACTCCATCTTCGCCGCTCTCCATCCAGGTTTGGATGTATCGCGGACAGTTGCGAAGCTCGATGCCCTTCTCCAAGCACGCACGCAAGAACGCGACGGCTTCTCGATCCGCCAGCTGAAGATCTTTGAGCTCTAGGGTTACCGCACGGCCCAGCCGCGCCCTCGCAATCAAATGCGATAATTCCTGCAGGCTCATCGCCTCTAGTCGACCACTGAGTGCGAAGACCACGTAGCCATTCGTCGTGCACGTAATTTTCAGCATGGATGCGGCATGCCGATGCAATTCCTGGGCCACCCACAAGCTGCGGAATTGGCCGCGCAGCCAAGGAGATTTCATGACGAGATTTCGTCATTGACGAAATCTCGCACAAAAATCTGCAGATCAATCCGGTTTGGGCCGAAACCGACTCTTGTTGATGCGCAGCGCGCGGATCCGCGATTCCAACGTCGTTCGAGGCAGGCGAAGGCGAGAGGCCGCACCCGTTGGGCCAAACACCTGTCCGCCGCTGGCGAGCAGCGCCTCCTCAATTAGTGCCTTCTCGTAGGCAGAAAGCCTGCTCGCCAGAGTGCCGGCGCCGTCAAGCTTGTGCACAGGCGTGAGCCAACTGCCATCGACCGTGAACTCCTCTGTATCGGAGACAATAACAGAGCGCTCAATAACGTTTTGCAATTCGCGCACGTTTCCGGGCCAGGGATAAGATTGGAGCCGGTTTAAGGTTTTCTTACTGACACGTCGGAACGACTTGTGCGCCTTCGCGGCATACCGATGGATGAAGTACTCCACAAGCACCGGAATGTCTTCCTTGCGGTCTCGTAAAGGTGGCATTTCGAGCGGAAAGACGTTTAGGCGATAGAACAGATCTTGCCGAAAGGATCCGTCGGCAACGCCCTCTGCCAAATTGCGATTTGTCGCGGCAATGACTCGAACGTCAACTGGAATGGATCTACTTCCGCCTACATGTTCAATTTCCCGCTCCTGTAGCACGCGCAGCAGCGTCGCCTGAATTTCAGGCGACAGCTCGGCCACCTCATCCAAGAAGATTGTTCCGCCATTGGCCAACTCGAAGCGGCCGACCCGTCGCTGCACGGCTCCCGTAAAGGCTCCCCTCTCATGCCCGAACAACTCTGAAGCAATGAGATCGCGCGGAATTGCTGCACAGTTAACAGCCACGAATGCGTTTGCCGCGCGCTCGGAGCGCCGGTGGATGGCACGCGCGATGAGCTCTTTACCCGTGCCTGTCTCGCCAGTTATCAAAACTGTCGAATCGCTGCGTGCTACTTTTGACACTCGTGAGAGCGCCGCAATTAGAGCGGGAGACGAGCCGACAATTTCTTCAAACATCGACGTCTTGTCGATTTCCTCACGAAGCGCGACGTTTTCCTCTTGCAGCCTTTCCTCGGCTTTCTTGCGGTCGTCTATATCAGTATTCGCAACATACCAACGTTTGATGTTTCCCTTGTCGTCGCGCATCGGGTTAAAGCGCGATAGAAACCAGCGATAGCTTCCATCGCCTTTGCGGATGCGCGTCTCCATTTCAAAAGGGTAGCCGGCCGCCTTGGAGCGCGATATATAGTCACTGAGACGTTTCAGATCATCCGGGTGCGCGTCGGATCCAGCGCTGCGGTGTCGCCATTCATCGAGAGTCGTCCCGAGATACTCGAGCAAGCCGCGGTTCGCGTAAAGCCGCTTCTGGTCGGGTTCTTCATTTACCGATATCAGTTGCGGCGCCAGGTCCAATACCTCCCGCAGCTCCGCTTCGGCAACCCTACGTGCAGTGATGTCCATCACCGCCCCGATCACCTCGACGCTGCCGGTGGCCGCCGTCGCCGCTCTCCCGACGACGTGTAGATATTTGATCCTCCCGTCTGACATCAGTAGCCGGAACTCGAGGTCAATCCCTTCGGCACGATTAGCGGCGGCGATTACCATTTCCACCGCGGGCATATCCTGCGGGTGAATGCGCTGCAAAATCATCGGCGACGAAACTTTCGCAACGTCGAATTCAAATATGTGAAAGGTTTCGGCGGACCAGAAATGCTCATCGGTGGACACATTCCATCCGAAGCTGCCGGTAAGACTGAGTTTTTGGGCCTCTGACAGGAAATGCTCGCTACGCCGCAACGCATCGTCGGCACGCTTGCGGTCTTCGATGTCGGTGACAGAGCCGTACCATTTGACTATGGTGCCAGACTCGTCGCGCAGCGGCAGGCCGCGGTCGAGGTGCCAGCGATATTGCCCATCCGCTCGGCGAAAGCGCACCTCGCTCTCGTGAGGTTTGCCGCTCGCAACCGCTGCCCGCCAGTTGCCTTCGTGCCTCTCAAGGTCATCAGGATGCACGGCATCTCGCCACCCAGACGCAGCTACTTGTGCCGCCGACATACCTGCGTACTCCACGTAGCGGCTATTTACGTAGATGTTCGAACCATCAGGTAGGGCCACCCAGACCAATCCCGGAATGGTGTCGAGGATGTCGCGAAGCTCTCGCTCCGCTCGCTTAAGGTCGTCTACATCAAGGTTAATTCCGATCCAATAGATCAACTTTCCGTCATCATCGCGGAGAGGTTCGACGCGGCTTACACGCCAGCGGTAAGTGCCATGAGCGTCTCGTACTCGAAACGTTAGCTCACCAGCGGAGCCGGCCTTTAGACAGGTTGACCACACTGAACGGGTTTCATCGTGATCATCCGGATGCAATAACTCGAGATGCGAATCCCACGCAGCCCCAACGCCGATCCCCAATCGAAGGTGATGGTTTGATGGCAAACCCAGGTAATCCGCGATCCGCCTATTAACGAACGTAAGAGCGCCGTTTGGGGTCGCGTACCACGTGTGCGCCGGGATCACATTGAGAGTGGCTTGTAGCCTTGCCTCAAACGAGTCATTCATAACGAAGCCGGCGGCGATAGCCAGCAGAAATCGCGCTACATGCCGCTAATGCGTAGCTCCTGCCCAACACCTAATCCCTTCGAGCCCCATTCTAGCCACTTTCGCGCAAATATTTCACGCAGACCGCTGGTAGGCGGCAGATCGCAGGGTCCATGCATCATTCGCACAATTCGCGCCAGGAGAGCGCAAGCAACATCGCTGAACCGAAGACTAGCATTCGACGGAAGCCGGCTTTCAAGGCGTAAAAGGATTGTAGCGCCTGAACTCCAACGGTGAAGGGCTTGCCGGTGCTGGAAATCGCAAGCACGGGAGAGATGCATACATGAGTGAGATCAAAAAGCTTCGTTACATTGAGCTGCATACCATCGGCACTGACGAAGACCAGATATATCAACCCGCCATCTTGAGCAATGGGCGCTCGACGCCCACGTTGCCAATGAAGAGGCCGTTGGATCAACTCGCACATCGGCCTGCGGCGATATCCGATTTGAACTGCAATGAGCACCAGGAGTAAGGACATGACCGTTACCAATCCCATTTGGACAAAGGCGCTCACGGCAGTCTTTGCCGTGCCTGCCTTCGGCGTGTGCGCATCGCTCGTTCTAGCGTCCCCCAAAAGCGCCGGGGGCGACTCAAGCGGTGGCGACTGGGTGTACGTCGACCACGATCTCGCGGGAACCCGTCACTCGCCTTTAAAGCAGATCACGACGAAAAATGTATCGCAGCTCGTTAAGAGCTGCGCGTACTCATTCCCAGCCAAGGAGCCGTCGCAAACCGCTCCCATCGTGTCGGCGGGCAGAATGTATTTGACAACTGCTCACTACACCGTTGCGATCGATGGCGCTGACTGCCATGTGATCTGGTCGAGTACGTACACTCCTCGGGAGCACGAACCAGCGACCACGCAGCGCGGCGCGGCGCTGGCAGACGGCAAGATCATTCGCGGTACGAGCGATGGATTTCTTCTGGCGCTCGACGCCAAAGATGGGCACACGGTCTGGTCCAAACAGATTGCCGATCCGAAGGAAGGCTACTTCATCAGCATGCCGCCCCTGGTTCACGGCGATCTGATCTATATCGGACCGGCCGGCGCAGAGACGGCTGCACAGGGATGGGTAGCGGCGTTCCGAGTCAAGGACGGCGAGCAGGTGTGGCGTTTCAACATCGTACCCAACGATGGCGAGCCGGGCGCCGATACGTGGGGGCCAAATCCTGCCGCGCGCAAGCATGGCGGCGGCAATCTTTGGACGCCGATGTCCTTCGATGAGCAGAAGAACCTGCTCTATGTACCCGGCGGAAACGCCGCGCCCGATTTGTACGACGATGATCGCCCGGGAAGCAATCTGTACACTAATTCGCTGATTGCCTTGGATGCCAAGACCGGGCGCCTGGTTTGGTATCGGCAGTTCGTTCCCCACGACGTGCACGACTACGATGTCTCGCACGTTGCGCCGCTGTTCAAGACGACGATCAATGGCTCGCCGCGCAATGTGATTGCCAGCACCGGCAAGGACGGATTGCTGCGGCTGTTGGACCGTGATTCGAAAGACCTCATCTACAGCGTTCCTTTCACCAATCGCCTGAACGTCGAGGCTCCGATCAGCCGAACGCCCGTACGCGTTTGCCCGGGGACCCTCGGCGGGGAAGAATGGAACGGCTCTTCCTACTACGCCAATCAGAACCTACTGATTGTGCCAGCTACGGACTGGTGTGCTGAGTTCAGCAAGGATGCGACGGCGCCGGATCCGGAGAAGGAGCACACCCACGCCTTTTACTTCGGCGGCCAGACGAAGTTTGATCCCTGGTCAGCCGCACGGGGGCGACTCACTGCATTCGATGCATCCACGGGTCAGGAGAAATGGCGCTACGACGCTGCGAAACCGATGATTGCCGGCGTCACGAGCACCGCGGGCGACCTGATTTTCACCGGCGATTTGGCAGGCAACTTGCTGGCGTTGGACGCCAGATCAGGCAAGGTGCTGATGCGGGGCGAGCTGGGTGGGCCGGCTGGCGGTGGTGTAGTCACTTATAGCGCTCGCGGAAAACAAAATGTAGCTGTCGTCTCCGGTCTCATCGGTGTCTACAACCTGGTCGCTCCCGAAATCGGCGGCGGCAATACCACCGTCACCGTTTTTCGTCTTCCGGGAAAGTGAACGCCGAGTCATGAGCTTCACGATTGACGTTCACCATCACATTCTTCCCGACGTGTTCTGGCGCGCTACGAATGACGTGCACAATCCAGTCGGCGGCATCTCACCGGCGCCTTGGTCGAAGGAGTCCACCCTCTCTTATATGGATGACGCCGAGATTAGTGTGGCGATCACGTCCATCAGCACACCGGGCGTGCACATGGGTGACGATGCCGCTGCCCGCGATCTCGCGCGTCGTGTTAATGAGATATCGGCTGACCTGATCATTCAGCGCCCGGACCGCTTCGGAGGTTTCGCGGCATTGCCGTTGCCCGACGTGGACGGTGCGTTGAGAGCGCTCGAATACGGTCTCGACGTGCTCAAGCTAGATGGGGTCGTGCTGTTTTCCAATGCACGCGGAATTTATCTCGGCGACGTCAGATTCCGGCCGCTGTTCGACGAGTTGGAGAGGCGCGCGGCGGTGGTCTTTGTGCATCCGACCTCGTCGCCCGACCCGGCCGCGCGCACCCTGGGGCTGCCTGACTCGTTGATCGATTTCACAGCGGATACCACGCGGGCGGTGGCGCAACTGCACTATGGCAATACCTTCGCCCGCACGCCGAACGTCAAATACATTTTCTCCCACGCCGGTGGGACGATTCCGTACCTCGCGACGCGATTCTCGATTGTCGATGAAATGAACGTGATCGCAGGCGCCGAAGAGCGAGGTAAAGCAGCGGACACCCTTCGCAGGCTCTATTGGGACACGGCCTTGTCTTGGCATCCCCAAAATTTGCGCATGCTTCGGTCGGTGGTCGGCATGGGTCAGGTGCTGTTTGGCTCAGACTATCCGTATCTTCGCCGAGACCTCGCCGTCTCGTGCCGGCGCGAAGTCGAATCGAGCACTGAGCTGCAGACCAATGAAGCCCGCGCGGTTCTCGCCGCCAACTCGCTCAAATTGTTTCCGCGCTTTGCAAGCCACGCTGCGACTCAAACAACAAATACCGCCTGATACCTCTCATTCTCAGGAGTCATGCAATGACCGCTACCCGCTATGTTCCGTTCGCCGGCCGCCTGTTGATCGGGGTGCCCTTCGCGATGAGCGGACTGAGTAAGCTCGGAGCTATTGGCCCGACCACCGAGGCGATTCGTTCGGTGGGTCTTCCCTTTCCGTCCCTGGCTCTTGTCGTTTCCGTCGCGGTCGAGTTGGGCGGCGGTCTTTTGCTGATTGCCGGATTCAAGGCTCGCACTGTCGCTGCCCTGCTCGCGCTATTCTCGCTCGTCACCGCGGCGTCATTCCACAGCCACTTTGCGGATCAGAACCAAATGATTCACTTCCTAAAGAACGTCATGATGGCAGGTGGCCTGCTGCAAATCGTCGCATTTGGTGCAGGAGCGCTCAGTGTCGACAACCGTCACACTGAGCCTAAAGCGTGAGGCGGCGAAGCCCGATTGCCGACGCAGCGGCTCGATGCCGGACTATGGCGGCCGGCCTCGGATGGGTAGATGGTTCGTACGTTTTATTTGTAGAGCCAAGGCTTATAGGCAATCTCGATGTTGTATCCGTCCGGGTCGCCGATGTTTGCCGCGAAGTAGTCGGCACGCCATTCGGGCCGAAGGCTCGGTTCCTTGTTTGAG
>Ga0210389_10000027_pt1 | contig 138494 bp, 242 predicted proteins | sample IncBWH28OmetaG_FD_160127 | JGI IMG/M metagenome (GOLD analysis project Ga0210389, IMG submission 160127) | Forest soil microbial communities from Barre Woods Harvard Forest LTER site, Petersham, Massachusetts, United States - Inc-BW-H-28-O ...
ATGGATTCATCAGCTGAACAGGATCAACGGAATGGTCGCGAACCAGATGCGATCCGGCATCGCCGATCCGCCGCTCGTTCCGAGCGCAGGCACGTACGCACGTGTTCGCCGCGCGTACAGAAACCGCTGTCATGTGAGCTTCCCACGATGACCAAGCGACGCAAGAGCGGACTGCGCGGGCCGACCCGCGAATCCGACATCGTGTTCGAGACGCCGGTTTGCTGGGTCAAGCGTGACCGAAAATCCTACACGGTTTTCAGGATCGGCGTCACGCACAGCACTTCAGACAGCGCGTACAAGAAGAACGCGGACGGGCTTTCGATCGCAGTGTCGCGCTGCAACTACCTGACGAAACGCGCCGCAGCTGGAGGACGATGATGCCCCTCCCCCGCCGCTGCAACATCGCCATCCTCGAAGACACGGGGGCCACCTACCGCGGCGTGCGCAAGTCTCTTCCTTCGCAGACGAACGCTGCGATCTCGCGCTCGCTCCGCGCAGCACAGGCAGCCGCCCAGCGCGGACACTGCGCCGACATGCATCGGCACGCCCAGGACGCACGCGCTGTGATGGAGCGCCGGCTCGACATGCTGCTGGGGAGACGCTGATGGCCAAGACAGGGAGGTTTCTTGTGTCGGCCTGTGGCGGATCATAACGCTTCACGCACTTCAAGAAAGCTGCGAAGTACGCACGCTCGATGAGCGTGGCGTCCCGCAACGGCTGCAGCGGTGCGAACCTGTGGGACGTCCGTGATGGGATCGACGGCCGAGAGCGCGCGGCTCGATGCTCCTGCGCTGTAAGAACAAGGTCTGCATGCCGACTGCGAACCTTCTCGCTCGACAGCAGGACATGATGCGCGGCTGCCGCTAGAATCCTGGCGTGCCCGCAGACGACGATTTCTTCCTGCCAGAGGGGCCCACGCTCGTCACGCACGGGCCCCCGACGCCACCGCGGGGCCTCCCGCTCCCCGACTTCGAGCAGGGCTACGCGCTTGGGCACACGCGGGGGCTCGCCGACATGGCTCATGCACTCAGGCTCGCGCTGCTGCGTGTTGGCGTACCAGCGGAGGACGTCGAGCCGATCGTGATGACCGTGCGAAAGTGGGTACGCTAGGGCTCGCGCAACTTTGCGTCGTCGTGCGCGCGCCAGGCACGAGCCCCAAGCCGTTGGACCAGCTCCTGGAGCTTCCCGCTGCTGGCCATGCGCGCGAGGATGGCAAGCGGGATGAGCCCGGCGGCCACGACCACCAAGCGAATGCGCGAGCGCATGAGCGGAGACAACGCTGGCCAGATCATGACGGGTAGACGACAGCTGCGAGGAGGGGAGGAAGATCCGAATCGAACGTGAGCTGAGGTAACAGCTTCACAGGACAGACTACGCGCTCGCGGCGACCGTCATGCTTGATGACATGCGCTGTGCGCGTGAGCAGGGTGCGGAACTTCATCTCCATGATTGTGTACCAGTCGTCAGGACGTGGGCCGTTCTTCACCATCTCGCGGAGCTGCACGAGACGCCCGCTGCGCGCGTCTACGATCTTCACGCGGCCTTGGGCGGCTCAGCTGGGGGAGCGGGCGGCAGGGGCGTCAGGGCTGGAGCGAGTGTCGGCGTCGATCCAGCGATGGCCATGAGCGTCCCGACGACGCCGAGCGCGTGGATGATCGTCACGATGACCCTGTGGCTCGGTGCGAACGCTGCATGCCCAGCGCTGTAGGACGCGAAAGTGCCCATGCCGAGCGTGATGAAGATCGAGAGCTTCGAGAGCAGGTTCGCCGTCGCGACGCTCAGGGTGATTGGCGAGATGCCGAGCACACCGAGCACACCACCGCCGGCCAGGATGAAAGCGACGAGGCTGGGACCGATGTGCAGTGCTGTGGTCGCTTCACCGATGCCGACAAGAGCGATGATGGTGGCGATGAGCGAAAGGAAGCCACGAAGGATCTTCATGCTGTGATGGTAGCGGTCGAGCGGTCGAGCTGTCAAAAACCCCTCTTGCCAAGTCGCGGAGCGGACACAGGGTGAGGAGTTTCGGGAGGAAGAGCGATGGAAAACCTGAAGGTCCAAAACCCACAGCTCGTACAGAAACTGGGCAGTCTCGCCAAAACGACGATGCGGCTACACGCACTACACCGCTCGTGGCAAGAGATGAACGAAGAGTGCGTTCCGACAGCTCGCCGCGATCGAGCATCGTCGACGACGACGACAGCTGCTCACGCGCGTTAGCGCCGGCCGAGCAGCTTCGTCTTCGCTCTGGCCTCGCGGTGCCCCTGACGCTGCATCCACTCGGGGATCTTGCTGTCCGGGTCAATCCAGCGCTTGTAGTTCGCGTACATGACGGCCGGCACGACATTGTGCTGCTCGGGTCCGACCTGCTTACCCTTCGCGTCGTAGAAGCGGACTGCCTGCCGCTTGCGGCACATCACGACAGCGCGGCCACGCGGAGTGACGTAGGAGGGGTTGCCGCCGTAAACGGCGCCCCACGGACACACGATCGGCTTCTTGAGCTTCATCGAGGACACGTCTTTCGTGAGAAGGCAGTGAACCACCGCGTGGCCCAGCGCTCGCGTGTAACAGCATCTGCGTGTGGCGGAGGGTTCTGGAATGCACAGTCGTTGGCGTACCCGACGGCGTCGCGAACACCTGTGCGAGGATCGGTCGCAGCGAGGTAGCGACGTTTTAGGTTGCGGCCCTCTCGCTGCATAGCACGAACCTCTTTGAACGACGCCATCTAGGCCCCGGTCGGTGCGCCCATCGCGCCGTTCATCACGAAGCCAGGCAGCGCCGCGCCCTTCTTGAGCGCCAGCACTTGTGACATGTACGGGTCGCAAGCCTGGAGCTTCTCGGCGTGGGCGTCCTGGAGCTTCCTGATCAGCTGCCGAACCGCGATCGGATCGTAGCCGGCAGCTGCAATTGCCTGGCGGCCGATCATCTCTTCGAGCGTATCCATCAGGATGAGCGCGTAGCTCGCGTGCGTGAGCCCGACGATCGGCGACTGGTCCTGCATCGCGGCGAATGTGTACCGCTCGATCTGCTTGGCACAGACACTCGGATCGGCGGTCGCGGGCAGTCCGGTCATGAGCGGGCCAGCTCCAAACCCTTGCATCGCCGCGCGTCCACGCAGCCGCTGGTATGCCGCTGCGATCACGTGCCGCTTCCACCAGGCGACGAGCCCGACTATGCCCACGGCCGCGCCGACTAGGACTGGGTGCTTCACGACCTGACCAGCCTACACCCGCGGCGGGCCCGGCTCAACTTCACCCCCTGCGTCTTGTACAGCACGGCGTGTTTTGCAGGGTCACCCCGCGTCGTGCTACCGTCGATCTCGTGGCCATCATCATCCTCAACACGAAGCTGACTGCTTCTTTTCAGCCGTCGCAGCCCGTGATGATCGCAGCCAATCAGCTCACGTTCGATTGGGACATCGTAGCTTCAGGCGGTCCGACGCAGATCCAGTGGTACATGGAGTTCTCTTCGGCTCCTGCGGGCGTCTGGCACCGCGAGGTCGCGGAAGAGGATTCGGCAGGCGGGCAGGTGTTGATGCCGATCGTCATACGCACGTTCGCAGACAATGCTGGTACGGAACTCTCGAACGGAGAGTACGGATTGTCGATGCAGTTCGTGCGACAGGAGGCGCTCGCACGCATCTGGGCGCGCGTCGCAGCCGGTGTCGCGGTCGTAACAGTCTCATGCCCCGGCGGCCTACAACCACAGTTGCCGTGATGTCCGAGGTGTACACCATAAGCGGAAGTGGTTTCGGGCAACCGACCCCCGAGCAGTTCGCGATGCTCGAACAGAAGAACGCGCAGGTGATCCAGCGGCAGGTCGCTCGATCGAAGGCGCCGCCGGCAGCGCTGCTGCAGAACGCGCTCAAGGCGCTTGGCACTTCGCGCGGCGATCCGGCGCTATCGAAGCTCAAGGTGGACGGGATCATCGGTCCTGCGACTGTGAAGGCCGTGAACCTCGCGTTCGCGAACTACCTCGGGCCGCTGCCGGCGCCACTCGCGATCACAGCTGTGCGCAAGCAGGCCGATCAGCTGGCGCAACAAATCACGTCCTACGTCGAGGCCCACGGCGGAACCGTCCCCCCGCCATGGGTCGGAAGCAAGAAGCGAAGTACGTTCATCCCTCCACCGCCGAGTGTCATGCCTGCCATGACGGCCACGACCCCTGGCGACAACAAGTGGGTCTGGTACGTCGTGGGTGGCGTGTCGATTCTTCTCGTGCTCGGTATCGTGGCACGGTCTGTGCGCCGCCCTCCGCCACAGCCGGTGAAAGCGTAAGGGCAGTGAAGAACATCGACGATGGAGAAACCTCATGAGCTTGGTAGCGAAGAGCCAACCAAACCTGGCGGACCCCCCACCGTCGAGTCTGCAATTCAAACCTTCACCCTCGCCATTAATGAAATTGGTGTTGATTGCAGAGAATCTGCACGCGCTCTCTCAGTCTTGGAAGGCGATGAACGCAGGCGACGACTCGCCGAGCTGGCAGACAAGATGGAGAAGAGCAACCAGCTCATTGGAGACGCTTCGCGCGTTGTCCGAGCCCTCGCCGACTTGAGCTTCTGACCAAGACGGACGAAAGGACAGATCCGAGTGGGCAGCGGAAATATGTCAGGGGGGTTCGATGGCTGGCGCGGCCCGACATCTCTCCCTGCTGGTGGCGGTGGCTCGCAGGGTGCACAGGGCGCCACGGGGGTACAGGGTTCGCAAGGCGCACAGGGCGTACAGGGCGCACCCGGACAAGCCGGTTCGCAGGGCGCCACGGGGGTACAAGGCTTTCAGGGTGCGCAAGGTGTACAGGGCGCACCTGGACAAGCCGGCCCGCAAGGATCGACTGGAGCGCAGGGATCACAAGGGTTTCAGGGGAGCGGCTTCCAGGGCGCGCAGGGAGCAATGGGCACGCAGGGGCCGGGCGCTGGTGCACAAGGTGCACAGGGTGCATCTGGTCCACAGGGGCCGACCGGCGGAGCGCAGGGATCTCAGGGAGCACAAGGCGCAACTGGATCTGGAGCGCAAGGCGCAACGGGATCGCAGGGCTTCCAGGGAGCGGCTGGCGCGCAAGGGTCGACTGGTGCGCAAGGGTCAACTGGCGCGCAGGGACCTGCCGGTCCGCAGGGTTTTCAGGGGGCGCGTGGCGCGCAGGGATTTCAGGGCGATACCGGTACCATCGGTCTGCAGGGCGCAACTGGTCTGCAGGGCGCAACTGGTGCAACCGGCGCGCAGGGATCAACAGGCGCGACTGGCGCTGGGACACAGGGACCACAGGGTGATACTGGTGCGACTGGTCCTCAAGGTGCACAGGGGCACATCGGCACTACAGGATTTCAGGGTGCGACGGGAAATACCGGAGCGCAGGGATCGACAGGCGCACAAGGCTTTCAGGGCGGTCCGGCGCCGTCAGGGCTTATCATCAGCTACAACTGGTCAGCGCTCACGACGCTGGGCACTGGCGCGGTGAGCGGCGGCAACATCACCGCGATCTTCGCGCCAGGGAATGCAGGTAACATCCCGCTCGTCGCTGGCATCTATGGTGGCGGCGGCAATACCGTAGGCGCTTTTGCCTCAACGTCGTCGACAGTCTACCGGAACATTCCATACTTCACCTTCGATCCAGGCGATTCTGGTGTTTCAGTAGGGAATCTCGATGGGTTCGTGGTCGAGGTTGTCGCCGCAGTCCCACTCGTCTTCGCCACAGCAATGACGTACTTCTTCCAGCTCTGGAAGACGTCGGACATCACGACTGCAGGAAACTATACTGAGCTGGCTTCCGGGTCGATCAGCATCCCATCGGCGTCACCCGTGTTCGATGTGATCATCGAGCCGAGCGTCGCAGGACAGACCATCACGTCCGGTGAACGACTATTCTTTGCGTTCTTTCGCGGGGACTCCGGCGCCAGCACACTCGCCTCACTCATGGTGACAGCGTCGCTGCGTGTTACGACGTGATAGTCGTTCTGACGTGCGCGCGCGAGCCATCCTACGCGGAGTCCACGCTTCGGCAGATCGACGAGAGTGCCACCGGGCGAAGAGTGCTGCTTGTCGATGGTGTCGACGTGCTTCCGCCAGCGGGCTGGACCGCCATGTACCACCCGCGGCCGTGCGTACCGCCACAGAACAAATGGACAGCGTGGGAGGCGTTCAAGATCGCCGACAGAGTGGGCGAAGACCTGTGCTTCTTCGAAGACGATCTCGAATTCAGCAAGAACGCGCCGAGCTTCATCGAAGATTTCGTTGTGCCGGACGATCTCGCCTTCGTGACGTTCTTCTCTCCGTGGATCGACCGCACATGGCCAATTGGCCTGTGGCGCCACCACGCGCACAGCTACGTGATGGCGCAGGCGCTCAAGTTCTCGCGACAGTCCGTGCGTGAGCTGGCGGCGTGCAAGGAGGAGGCGATGTCGATCGCACCAGGCGGATTCGATGAGGCGCTCCACCACGCGGCAATCACACGGCGCTGGCGGTACGGCATCGTGAATCCGGGACTCGTACAGCATGTAGGGTCAACGTCGATGGTCGGGAACGGCCCCCTTCAAGGCATGCGCGTGACCAAGAACTTCGTCGGACGCGAGTTCGATGCGAACGGCCTGCGGCGCTGCCCGTCGGAGTTCTTCGCGTGATCGGCTGGCCCGAGCAACGCCCAGATGTCCTCCCACGGCGCGAGGGATGGTTCGACGATCGCAACCGCGCGTTCTTGTCTTGTTTCGTCGGCTCTGGTGACGTCGTCGTCGAGATCGGCGCGTGGGTCGGAGAGTCCACGTTGTGGCTGGCGGAGCAGGTCGGCGAGACGGGACACGTGTACACGATCGATCACTTCCAGGGAAGCTGGGAGCATCGAACCGATCCTGCGCTAGCCGCAAAGCTACCGACGCTGTGGGAGACTTTCGTCGTCAACTGCTGGAACAGCCGTGAGCGCATCACGCCAGTGAAAGCCGACTCGCGTGTTGGGCTGTTGGCGCTATATCAGAAAGGCATTCAACCGACGCTCGTCTATGTGGATGGCGCGCACGACTACGATACGGTGGTGCGGGACATCCTACTGTCAGCATTCCTGTGGCCGAGCGCGCAGATCGTGGGGGATGACTTTGCGCATCCGGACGTGCGCCGTGCTGCCTTCGACACCAGCAACTTGCTCAATGACGAGCTGTACGGGAACAAGCGCTGCTTCGCGCTCGGCCGTTTACGCCTACGCGGCGTCGAAGAAGAACATCCAGAACAGCCGCGCGTTCGATAACTCCGTGCCGAAGTAGCAGCTCGGAGCGTGGTTGAGCCGGCCGTTCCAGAGTACGAGGCGGTTGTAGATGTTGCCGATCTTGTCGACCGTCTCCCACTTCGTTCCGTCGAGCAGGTTGTTGCTGTAGGTCGCGCCGGTGTTGACGTCCTTCGCTGAATCCCGCGCGCTGGTCACGCGACTGCGAACGAGTGAGAGCCCCGACTCGATCGGTGCGTCTGGCGTGAGAAAGATGATGCCGGCGTGAGACTGTTCGTCGGCGTGGTAGACGAGCGGGTCTTCGGCGGTGCAGAACTGGAAGCGCCCGTTGATGGGATAGTGGTCCCACGGCTTCGTGAGCTTGCGGTGGAGGAGATCTTCGAAGACAGCCGGAGTGATGAGATGGCGGAACGTCTCGGTGGAGCGCTTACCGGCCGAGCCCATCTTCTCATACGTCAGCGTGAGAGCGAGCTTTCGGGCCGGCTCCGGATCGGGGAGAAAGTCGTCCACGATCACGACTTCAGGCTGCCGGTTGAACGTCGCGCTCACAGCTTCACCAGATCCGCGCGCACGTAGGGGACCGTGACGCCCTGGATCATGATCGGCACGGTGTCGAGGTGGACTTCGGCGAAGCGCATCGTGGTGTTGCGAATGTACCGCGCGGAGGCGTCTCGTGTGTAGTACCAGAAGCTCTGGGGCACCCAATAACTGCAGTGAGTAGGATCCATGTGTGCGCCGACCCCCTCCGCGCTAGGCGTCATGGATATCAGCCATCCGCCCGGCCGTAGGCAGCGATGGATCTCGCTCATCGTGTGCAGCTTGTCGGGCAAGTGTTCGAGAAGATCGCTCGCACGGAACGCTCCGACTGAACCGTCGTCGAATGGCCAGCGCTCGCGCAAGTCAGCCGTGATCGGCGCGCCTTCGAGGTCGCACGCCTTCCACCCTGTACGCGGGTCGATGCCTCCACCAAGCTCGATCGCGTCCACGCCGAGCAGCTCGCACTCGCGCAGCACCAGGCGCTCCAGATAGTCATTCTGGATGCGGTCGCTCGTCTCCTTGATCGCGCCTACGTTCTGCGCCCACGTATTTTCGCCGCTGATTCGGTAGAGGTAGAGCGGCCTCCTGATGTGGTGGAACCTCGTCGCCAGGTACGTGCGGCAGATCAGCTCGTGATCGTCGGCGATCGGAAAACTCGGATCGTGGCCGCCGACCGCTTCGTAGACGCTCCGGCGCCATGCGCGCACGTGGTTCGGTGCTGTGTAGATGTGCGAGACCTTGAGTGCCGTGGCGTCGGGCGAGTCGACACACTCGTACTTGCCGGGTCGAACGGGCGAGAGAACGTTGGCGTCGTAGAACTTGAAGCCGGTTGTGATCCAGCCGGGGCGGACCTCGGGGTGGCGGTAGGTGAGATTGCCCTGGAGTAGCGGCTTCCCGTTCGGATCGACCGCACCGTCGTGAAAGTCGGCGAAGTCTGAGTAGACGAAGCCGACAGCCGGATCGGCGAACGCCTTCGCGATCTCCTCCAACGCATCGGGTGTCAGGAGGTCGTCGTGGTCGTACTCGATGACCGCCTCACCCGACGCCGCACCGAACGCGAACGCCTTGCGCTGCCCGACGTGCGAGAACGGCGCGTAGTCGGGGATGACCTTGACGCGGGGATCATCACCGACGATCGCACGTACAGCGAGCGCGAGCGCTTGTACCTGTTGGCGCTTGCCGCTCTTGTCGTTGACCGACACCACCCACTCGAAGTTCGCGTACGTCTGCCGCATGAGAGACGTCCAGCAGTCGGCGATCCACTTCACGTTGTGCGTGGGCGTGATGACGGAGAGGAGTGGTGAGGAGGCTGAGATGTGCGCGGCGGCGGCGGCGAATGTTCTCCCGAGCGTGATGGTCGGCGTCGTCGCCGGACTCACCGGATCGGCGGTCGGCGACCATGTGTGGAAGGCCGTTTTGTAGACGCTGCCAGGGATCACGCCGGGATGGACGTTGTGCTTCCACAGCACGTAGGGGAGGCTGAGCTGGTCCTGGTATGACCACTTCTTGCACTCCGCCCACCAGTCGTTCTCGAAGTTGACGTACTTCGGACCGTGCTGTCGCGCGATCACGCCGCCGGCCCACAGTCCCGAATCCTGAAGCAGTCCGGCCTCGCGGTAGGATTCGACCTGCGCGATCAGCGGCAGCCCGCTGTACTTGTTCGGCATCTTGATCGACGCGACGGCCTCGTCGAAGATGTTCGTGCGTTCGGGGTGCTTGAAGAGCGCAACGTCGTGACCTTTGAGCGCGGCCTTACAGACACGCACCATCTCGTGGACGTCGGTGACGGTGATGGACGCGTCGATCCAGATCGAGATGTCTCTAGAGTGCGGCGTGGCTGGGTGGAGCTTCCGCCACTTCGCGGCCATGCGTGGATGTTCGTGCTGAGCCGTCTCATAGATGATCTTCCACGTCTTCGACTCGATCTTCCGGTCGGTGTAGCAGCGGAACTCGAAGCCTTTCGTCTCGAACTCAGGCAGCGCGATGTGGTCGCCGTACACCGCGGTGTAGAAATAGAGCATGCTGGGAACCTAGCATGGGTTGGGAGTCTGGCATAGTGCTTGACTTCGCGGCGGCACACCCTGGATCATCGCGCATGGCCAACATCCATGACGAGGCGTTCTTCGACTTCATGCGCACGTGCCGCGATCCGTACCGACGGCTCGCCGACTGTATGCACGAGGTGGTAGGAGTTCAGGCGACAGCTGTCGATATCGGTTGCGGGATCGGGCTGCAGACGAAACGGCTGCAGGAACTGGGATGGGGCATTACTGGTCTGGACGATGCACCGGCTGCTCTGGAGATGCGCGAGTCCAGCATCACGGTCGATGCGTACGACCTGACCAAGCTGACAGTGGGCGCGAAGCGCGACACTGTGATCTGTACTGAGACCGCCGAGCACATTCCTGCTGAACACGCCGACACGATCGTGGCCAATGTTGCAGGGCTCGCGCGCAACTTCATCGTCTGGTCCGCTGCTGCGCCAGGACAGGAGTGGGAGGGACACGTGAACCTCCAGCCGCCGGCCTACTGGCTCGAAAAGTTCGCAGCACACGGGTGGGTGCCTGCACAGACGAAGACGATGAAGCTCCGGAACCGGATGCTCGAAACGAACGCGCAGCACGTGCTCGGGCGACAGAATTTCTTCGTGCTCGTGCCCAAGACGAAGCTGCACATCACAGTCGTCTCGACGGCGCTGAACAAGGAGGCGTACGTCGCTCGATGCATTGAGAGCGTGCAGCGGCAGACGTTCGAGGACTGGACGCACGTCTTCATCGACGCGAAGAGTGACGATCACACGTTCAAGACCGCCGCCAAACAGGTCGGTCGCGGGAGCACGCACCAGACGAAGCTGATCACCAACAACGTGCGCAAGGCAGCGCTGCAGAACGCTGTCGAGACGTGGAATGCGCTACAGGACGACGAGATCGTGGTGTGGCTCGATGGCGACGACTGGCTGGCGCACGACCGGGTTCTGGAGGTGCTTGCCGAGACGTATGCCGATCCGGACGTGTGGCTGACCTATGGGCAGTTCATGATGCCGGACGGCACGCTCGGCTTCGCTCACCGTTACCCTGCCGGCGGGAACGTTCGCAAGATCGACTGGCGCGCCACGCACCTCAAGACGTTTCGTGCCGGGCTCGTGAAGAAGATCAAACCGGTCGATCTTCTCAAGCCCGACGGCTTCTGGTGCGACCTCGCCATCGACCACGCCGTGATGTACCCGCTTCTGGAGATGGCCGGCGAGCGCTACGCCGCCATCGACAAGGTGTTGTGCGTCTACAACTTCGCGTCGTCCTGGTGGGCATCACACGACGTCGCCGCACGAGCACTGGAGCGTGCTGAAGACGATCGATTCCGCTCCATGCCGTCGTACGAGCGTCTCATGACGCGCCCCTGGTAAGTGCTCTCGCCGGTTTGACAGGCACACAGTAGTCCGCGATCATGTCGACTACATAGGGCCTCTTTTCGAGGCCCACCCCCCTGTGGCGACTCGAAAAACGGGCGTCCATCTGAGAAGAAGATGCTTTCTTCTCAGGCGGACGCCCGTTTGCCGTTTTTCAAGGAGTGTGCATGGCGTCTTCTGGAGTAGTTACCGCAAGCCCGCTGATCAACGGGACAGGCACGCCGCTTCTGCAGGGGGAGCTGGTTCGCATCTCGGCGGTGAACACGCTGATGCGCGCACAGGCAGACTCTGACGCGAACCTCCTCGGTTATATCGGCGTCGTGTTCTCGGGGAAGTGCAACCCCGGCGGTCAGGTGGTTGTGTGGAACGTGGGGACGCCACCGAAGGTGCTGCTGGAGCCAGGACTGACGCCGCTGGCGGGGCAGACACTGTGGATCTCGGCGACGATGGCTGGCCGCGCGACGAACGTCGAGCCGCCGGGGCCGCCCGGAAGTCCGAGCATCGGCACGATTCTCAACGCCACCAACTACAGGCGTGATTTCTCGTGTGTTGTCGTGTTCGCTTCAGGCGGCACTGGCGCACAAGGTCCGGCTGGTGGTGCACAGGGTGCACAGGGAGCGACTGGCGCGACGGGAGCGACAGGAGCAACAGGTGCGACTGGCGCGACGGGAGCGACAGGGGCCACTGGCGCCACGGGCGGTGCGGGTCCGCAAGGATCAGCAGGGTCTACAGGTCAAGCGGGTGCGCAGGGCGGTCCTGGACCACAGGGTGTCGCAGGGCCGCAGGGATTTCAGGGCTCAGGAGCGCAAGGAGCCCAAGGGGCGCCGGGTGGCTCACAGGGATTTCAGGGGCCGCAGGGCGCACCCGGCGGCAGTCAAGGGTTCCAAGGCGCGACTGGCGCGCAGGGAACGCAAGGCGCCGGCTTTCAGGGAGCACAGGGTGCCACCGGCGTTCAGGGATTTCAGGGTGGGCTCGGCGCGCAAGGATTTCAGGGGTCCGGGTTGCAGGGTGCGACCGGAGCTACTGGTGTGCCCGGCGCGACCGGAGCGACCGGTGCTCCCGGAGCTGCTGGTGCGACGGGCGCTACCGGCGCGACCGGTGCAACAGGAGCGAGCGGGCCGGCCGGTGCACAGGGTGCAACCGGTACGAGCGGGACGAACGGATCTCAGGGAGCGCAGGGCGCGACTGGTACGCAGGGATCGCAGGGCGCGACGGGCCTCCAGGGAGCGCAGGGATTCGGTGCACAAGGATCGCAGGGCGCACCCGGCGGATCGCAGGGGTTCCAAGGACCACAAGGATCACCCGGCGGATCGCAAGGATTCCAGGGTGCGAACGGTCTGATCGGACCACAAGGTTTTCAGGGTCGTGCGGGCACGAACGGCAGCGCGGGAACGCAAGGACCGACGGGCGCACAGGGTGCCATCGGTGCTGCTGGCGCTGCTGGTGCGACGGGAGCAACAGGCGCGACGGGCGCTCCGGGAGCGACGGGTGCGACTGGCGCAACTGGTGCGACGGGCGCAACAGGTGGAACCGGACCGACGGGATCGCAAGGCGCGCAGGGTGTGACTGGTGCAACTGGCGCGCAGGGGTTCCAGGGCGGGCTCGGCGTCACCGGAGCGCAGGGGTTCCAGGGCAACACCGGAACGCAAGGGTTTCAGGGGAGCGGCTTTCAGGGCGCGCAGGGCGCACCCGGCGGCAGCCAAGGTTTTCAGGGACCACAAGGATCGCCGGGCGGATCGCAGGGGTTCCAGGGGTCGACCGGATCACAGGGGTCGCAGGGTGCAACTGGATCGGGCGCGCAGGGCTTTCAAGGGTCGACCGGATCGCAGGGTGCACAGGGATCGATCGGTGCGGCTGGATCGACGGGTGCGCAAGGCGCACAGGGCAACACCGGCATCGGCGGTGCGCAAGGAGCAACAGGTGCGACTGGCGCGACGGGAGCGACAGGGGCCACCGGTGGAACCGGAGCGACAGGGGCCACCGGCGCACAGGGCGCGCAGGGGCTCACCGGCGCACAGGGTGTGACCGGCAGCCAGGGCGCTACCGGCGCGCAGGGGTTCCAGGGCGCGCAGGGCGCTCAGGGGTTCCAGGGAGCTGGCTTCCAGGGTGCAACCGGCGTCACCGGTGCGCAGGGGTTCCAAGGTGGGCTCGGTGCACAAGGGGCTCAGGGATCTGGTGCGCAGGGAGCGCAGGGAGCGACTGGCGTGCAGGGAGCGCAGGGAGCGATCGGCATCCAAGGGGCAGGCTTCCAGGGAGCGCAGGGATCACAAGGGTTTCAGGGGAGCGGCTTCCAAGGAGCGCAGGGAGCACCGGGTGGCAGCCAGGGGTTTCAAGGGCCGCAGGGGTCGCCAGGCGGTTCGCAGGGGTTCCAGGGTGCAACGGGTTTGCAGGGAGCGCAGGGGTTCCAAGGTGCGGGCTTCCAAGGAGCGCAGGGAGCAACAGGTCTCCAAGGGTTTCAGGGCGCGCAGGGAACGCAAGGCGCCGGCTTTCAGGGAGCACAGGGTGCCACCGGCGTTCAGGGATTTCAGGGTGCACAAGGTGCGGGCTTCCAGGGAGCGCAGGGGTTCCAGGGGCGCACCGGTGCAGGTGTGCAGGGCGCTCAGGGGTTCCAGGGATCGATCGGAGCGCAGGGGTTCCAGGGGGGACTCGGCGCTCAAGGGTTCCAGGGCACGACCGGTGCGACCGGATCGCAGGGCGCGACGGGAACGCCGGGAGCTGCAGGAGCAACGGGAGCACCAGGAGCGACAGGGGCGACCGGTGCGAGCGGAGCGACCGGAGCGACTGGAGCCACCGGCGCGACAGGAGCAACGGGGCCGGCGGGCGCGACGGGATCGCAGGGTGCGATCGGTGCGACGGGGCCGCAGGGTGCGCGTGGGTTCCAAGGATTTCAGGGATTCATCGGTCTTCAAGGTGCGCAAGGGTTTGGTCTTCAAGGAGCGCAGGGTGCACCGGGCGGCTCTCAAGGATTTCAGGGACCGCAGGGTGGTCCGGGTGGAACGCAAGGGTTCCAGGGCGCGCAGGGTGCTGCAGGCGGCGGTGGCGGCTCGGGCATTCAATCGATGGCGTCAGCCGTCGCCGGTCTGAGCTGGACGTCACCAACAGGACCACAAGCGGGTCTTCAGGCCGCGGGTACGGTTGTTCTTCCGAATCTGACGGTACCGGGAACCACCGAGCTGGTTGGCGACGTGCAGATTGCTGGATCGTCATTCCTTCTCTCCACGCCCAACAGCAAGATCGAGGGTACTGTTCTGTTCGACGGTGGGATGGAGTTCGCGCTGCCGCCGACGTTCGACGAGGACATCGTCCTTGCGGGAACGCCGCCCGCGCCGCCGCCGAACGTCGCCGGTACGTCCAGCGCCGGCACATCGACCTCGGCCGCGCGTGCCGATCACACACACGGCGGCATCCAGGGACCGGCGGGACCTGCGGGGCCGGCAGGTGCAACAGGCGCAACCGGGGCTCCAGGGGCGACCGGTGCAACCGGTGCAGCAGGCGCAACGGGCGCAACAGGTGCGACTGGCGCGACTGGTGCCACGGGTGCTCCGGGAGCGACGGGCAGTCAAGGGTTCCAGGGCGCGACCGGTGCAGGCACGCAGGGAGCGCAGGGTGGCCTCGGTCCGCAAGGGTTCCAGGGTGGCAACGGAGGATTCCTCCCACCGGCATTCGCTGTCGAAGGCAGCATCGTCTACGCCGCCACCGATCCGGTAGGAGGCAACGACGCAACGGCCGTGTTCGCCGCTGGCTCTCCAACCGCGGCCACAGCGTCGCCGTTCCAAACCATCACGGGTTTGTTGGCCGCGATGCCGCGGATCGGAAACAACTGCATCTTCGTCTGTCTGATGAAACCGGGCAGCTACTTCGCGCCGTTCACGCTACTGCCCGACAATCTCAGCGTCGTTGGTTACAGCGGCTACCAGTCGATGTTGTTCCGCGGGTCGGACTTCACGAACTCTGCAGCGGATCTCGTGCAGCTCGGCGAGACGACCGTCGCGAACACGGCCACGCTTGGATACACGGTCCAGACGAACATGCTCACACCGGCGAGCGTGGCGTTCCCGGCAGGCGCACCCATCGAGGTATTTTTCGGATCGCCGCACGGACTGAGCACCGGCGACATGGTGGCAGGCCGCGGATTCACGAACGGGACGCGCCTTGCGAACGGCGCAGCCAACGGATTCTGGACCGTGACCGTGTTCGACGCCTTCACGTTCACGTTGGACGGCTCCGAAGGGCCTCCAGGCGGAGACACGTGGTCGGGCGCCGGCACGTTCATTCGTTGGTCGCTGACTGACAACAGCGGGAATCCTGTGGCTCTGCACGGGCCACCCGGATTCCCGACGCTGATCGGCAAGCGCTTCATGTTCGACGCTGCGTCCCCCACGCCAGCGCTGCGAAACGCCTCTTTCCCGATCATCGCATACGACACGCAGCACATCATTTTCGGGGCCGATCCCGGCGCCATCGCCGCAGGAGATTTCGGGCGATTTCAAGAACCGGCGGTCATCGTCGGGTCCATCTCAACCGGATTGTACGGGGCCTCCGGCATCGGGGTGCAGTTCGTTGGAATTTCAGCGGGACAGATCTTGTCGAGCGGCAGTACCGACAAGTTTGCGGCGTGCGAGCAGACATCCAACACAGGAACGCTGTCGTCCACGTCGTCTATCACTGTCACAAGCACCTATACGGACGAGCTTGGGCTGAGTCGTTTTGTCGGTACCGGTCTGCGCGCAGTGGGCACAACGCCGCAACTCAGCGGAAACGTCAATCTCAATCGGCTGTACCACACGCCGCCGGGCAACGTGACCTCGTTCGGTGTTTCGATCACGACTGGTCGAGGCTCCATCACCGACGGTTACTACGGAAGCGGGATCGTTCTCACCGATTGCGGTGGGCACGGCGGATTCGACGCGCAGGATGCAGCGTTCGCGATCACCGCTTCCAGCCCTTCGTTCATGCGCGGACCCCGTGTTCTCGGAACGCCTGTGATAGGTGCCAATATCGACGCGCTGGACGTCAAGAGTTCCAGCGTGTTTATCAGGGGAGCCGATTTTTCGGGTGCGACCGGTGGTGCTGGTGGAGGGGCACCGCCATTTCTGGCGGGGGTGCAACTGATCGGATACGGATCGAATGCCGTCATCAGCGACATCAGCGGTCACGGCAATAGCGTCAGCATCGGATTCCAGCAGTTCGATCTCACGTCGAACATGGTGATGCGTTCGAAGGTTGTGCTGAACGTTCAGGGTGGCAACATCGGTCTGTATTCATTCATTACTGCGTTGGTGTTGTTTGCCGACGCTGTGCAATATACGGCGGAAAGTTTCCCTGATCTGTTGTACCCAGACGTGGCCACTCCTCTTGGGCCAGTAGGGATCGAGGACGAGTTCGAGAACTGCCTGTTGCCTGACCGTTTCGTCGCGAGTATTCAGACGCCCAGCTTTTTCGGTAAGTATCCGCTCGCGTACGCGTCCGCGTTGGGATTCACTCTTCCGCGATTTTCGCTCGTTTCGATGAACGGAGGACAGAACGGACTTGTATCCGCCATAGCCAACTCGCCAGCCAACGCGAAACTGTATCTTGGCGCGCTGGTCGGGCAGCTTCAGGGCGGTCAGATAGCGCCGATGCACGCGGCATATGGGCAGGCGGCCTTCTGCCTCATCGATCTCACCGGCGGGCACGGCGCGGCTGCGGCAGGGCAGCCGCTTTACCTCTCGCAGACACGGTCAGGATTCGCACAAGCTGATCGCCCGACGTCCGGCGTGGCGTTGAAAATCGGCATCGCGCTCAGCGCCTCGAATAGCGCAGGGCTCACCCGCGTGCTGCTCGCTGGTCCGAACGTCGGAACCGAGGACGACTTCTTCGAGTTGAACTTGTCGTTCGGTGGAACATCCGGGTCCGCTGCGATTCCGCCGAACAGCTCGTTCAATCTACTTCCGACGTCAGACGCAGCGGTGGTCTCGTCCGGATTCGCGTGGGAGTGGGAATGCCCATTCAGCACGACTGGAATGGAGCTGTGGATCAACGTTTTGAGCTACGCAGGCACCACGCCCTTGTCTGCGGCGATCAGTGTAAATGGCGTGGGGCAGAGCGCCGGAGCGGTATCAGGGATCGCGAGTACAGGGTCGTTCCACAACACCGCTCCACTCGTCGTGAACCAGGGGCAGAACGTCGGAATTCAGATCAGCAGCCTGGCTTCCGGTGGCGGAGCCACGGCGAGGTTCACCGCTCGTCTTCGTATTCGATAACCCGTGCAGTCACCGACCATCTAAAGGAGTCCCATGTCGACCGATTTCGTCACACTGTCTCCCACGTACAACGGAGATTCCGTTCCGCTGGTCGCCGGCATGATCACGCGCCTGAAAGCGGGTGTGAACAACAACGTCGTGCGCGCAAAGGCCGATTCAGCCCCGAACATTCAAGGTTTGAATGGCATCGTGCTGTCCGGCTCTTCAGCGCCGGGAGGGCTGGTCACGGTATCGTCAGTTGGTCGAACCTCCGTGCAGATGGAGAGCGGACTGACACTGTCGGTCAACCAGACTGTGTACGTGTCGCCTAACGTTGCAGGAGCCGGTACGAACGTACAGCCGGCGAACGTGGCGATCGTCGGCGTGATCGCCGACGTCTCGAACTACGTCGCACGCGGGACGGTCATCATCGATGTCATCGTCGGCGCAGGTGGCTCAAGTGGCGGCGGTGGAGCACAAGGGGCTCAGGGTGCAACCGGCGCCACCGGCGCGCAGGGGTTCCAAGGTGCGACCGGATCGGGGGCACAGGGTGCGCAGGGTGCGACGGGAGCACAGGGGTTTCAGGGAGGTACAGGAACCCAAGGGGCGCAGGGGTTTCAGGGCAGCACAGCCAACGTGCTCGCCGGTGCGGCTGTCGTCGCCACGTCCAACCTCACACTGACGGGGGCTGCCACCATCGACGGCGTGACTGCCACGAACGGCATGCGCGTTCTCGCCGCAGCGCAGACCGATCCGACTCAAAACGGTATCTACGCCGCGAACACGGGCGGGGCGTGGACACGTACAACCGACTTCGCGACGGCCGGACAGATGACGCTCGCTGCTGTGGTTCCCGTTTATTCAGGCACGCTCTTCGCGGGGTCTGAGTGGATGTTCACGACCACCGGCGCGATCACTGTCGGAACGACGCCGCTGACGTTCCTGCAGGTTGGTCCACCGTCGTTCGGATCGGATACCGTCCTCAAGCTGCCGAACGCCAGCGCGACGTTGGTGACGGCGTTGGAGCTAATCGCGTCGCTGTCGACGAACACGCCGGGATCCGAAGTTTCGCAGTGGTTGATCAAGCTGCTGTCCGCGGGTGCGCAGATCTCCGCGTACGTGCTCAAGGCGGCCGGCCTCACAGTTCCCAACGGTTCGACGGCCGTACCCTCCGTCAACTTCGCCGGAGATCCGACGTCCGGCATGTATCACCAGGGAACCAACGACCACCGGCTGATCGACGCTGGAACCGGCGTGCTCAAGTGGAGCACGAGCGGTATCTTCAACCTCATTACCGGCGGTGTGATCGCTTGGGCCAACGGCGTCGGCATTCAACAAGGTGGCCCGTCGAACGGAAATATAATTCTTTCGGGGCAGACCACAGGTGGCGACGTCCAGGTCGGCGCGGCCGGGGCGCTAGCGACGACCGCAACGCTCGGCTTCCTCGACATGCCGACTTGCGCCGGTACCCCAACAGGGGTTCCCACCGGCGTCTCGACCGGAAAGGTCGCATGGGTCTACGACACCAGCGCGCACAAGATTTGGGTGTTCGATGGTGGCGCCTGGAAGGCCACCGCCGCGCTCAGCTGATTTAGGCAGCCATGACGGCGATCCCTGTCACAACCGGAACTCCTGTCGTATTCGCAGGAGACTCGATCACGCAACAAGGCTGGTTCAGTTCAGCACAGTCGCAGGTCGGCGGGACTGATCTCCTCGTCGATCAATTGTCACCGCCTGTCGTCGGCGCTAGGTCCGGCAGCGTATCTGGGCGGGCGGCATCTGTTGTCGGCACAAACTTCAGCTCCGTCGCGCCCAGCTCTGGCGGCGGACAAATCTACGCCATCAACAGCGGGCACTTCGGCGACAAGGTTGCCGACCTGGCGAGCCAGGTCGCACCGCGCATCACAAACTACAACCCGCAGGTGATCGTCATTTTGATCGGAGTGAACGACATCGGCGTTACCAGCCCGAGTTCGTTCAGCGCATCGTACGCATCGTTGCTGGCACAAATACAGGCATGGAATCCTGCTGTCCCTGTCATCTGCTTGTCGATTTTCACCTTCGGTGAGCAGTGGACGAGTCCACCGCTAGCCTGGAGCGCGGCGAGCGCAATTCAATGCGTCCAGTTCAACGTGCTGATCCAGGCCGCGTGCAGCGCGGCGGGAGTACCGTACATCGACATAAACACCCCACTACTGACGTGGGAATCGTTGAACAACTTGCCCATGCCTGGCGTGGTTTCCGGTCTCATGACCCAATCGGCGTTACCGGCGGGCATTCATCCAACCGCTATCGGGCAGGAATTTATCAGCGACTTGGTCTATCCGTCGTTCACGTTCGCGTCGTGACATTTGATCTTCGCACCATGATCGTGCCAAGATTCTCTCCATGAAGCTCAACGGCATCATCCTCTGCTTCTTCGCCGCGTGCGCCACGTCCGGCACCGGTCCCGTCGCCACCTTCGACAACTGCTCGTCCGCTGCCGGTCAGGCCGCCGCCACGAGCATCCTTGGCGCCGTGACGACCGCCCTCGCGACCGGCGACTACGAAGCGCAGCTGGCGCTTCTGGCGGCCAAGTACAGCGCTGCAGAGGTAATCTGCGCCGTGCAGCTCGCCGTCTCAGAGCTGCAGAAGAAAGTCGACGCCGCTCCATCCGCCAGCCAGGTCGATCCGCTGGTCGCCTCCGAGCTGGCGCACGGCAACGCATACTTGACGGCCCACGCGGCGAACTAGAGCGTGATGCGCACGCTCTCGAACATCATCGGCGCGGTGCTACTCCTGAGCGCGCTGTGCGGCTGCTACGCCACGACCAGCACACCGCCTGGCCCGAGCTGCTCGCAGGACCCAAACGGGCAGGGGTGCTACCCGCCGCCGACCGACAGCAAGAAACCACACGATGGGGGCGCGCAGTGATGCAGATCGGCGTCGTCTTCCAGACCACCACCATCGACCCCGTCACGCAGGCGTTTCTCGTCGAGGCGTGGGATCGCCAGTCCGAGGAGTTCTGCAAGGCATACGACATCCCCTACGTGCCAGTGGTCCTCTACGACACGATCCCGGATGACGAAGTCGCGAACGGCGAGATCCGGGTCATGACCGTTCAGGACGTGATCGACGTGGCAGATGCGCTCGGCTACCACACCGACGAGCTGGGGCTCATCTTCGCGCGCGTCCTGGCGGAGAACAATGCCGAGTCGGGACCGCACGAGTGCTGTGAGGAGAGCCTCGACCCGGACTGCTCCGTGTGGAAGCCAATGCCCGACGGTCGCGAAGTCGCCTTCGAGAGCTGTGACCCGGTGGAGGGCGATCACTATCTGCAGGATGCGACGGTCGGCACCGAGACGCGACAGATTCCGGTCTCGAACTACGTGCTCCCGAGCTACTTTGACCCGAACGGCCAGGCCCCCTTCGATCGGATGGGGAAGCTCACGGCGCCGTTCACCATGACCGACGGCGGCTACATGGCCGTGCGCGACGCCGCTGGCAACGAGACAGACGTGTTCGCCGACCGCAACCTTCACGTCGAGCACGGCGGGGAGCGCGGGAGGGTGGCTGCCGAGAAGAAGCGCGCCCGCCCCGACTCGCGACTCTCACGTCGGCTGGCGGCGCCGAAGTACCGCTCCGAAGCCTCCTCGCCGCCGATGCCGTGGGGTGCGGGTCCGCGGCCGGAAGGTTACGTCGATGACCTGCCGCAACCAGCGCCCCCGAAGTCGGAGGAGCCCGAGACCCCGTCGACGCTGCCCACCAACCACCCAGCCTTCGGTTAGGGAACGCGCCCGTCGCGTAGGATGCGCGACCATAACGGCACGTCGTGCAGGCCGCGCCTAGCACAGTCAGGGCAGCGGCCATCGCCGAACGCAATGACCAGCATGTTGCACGAGCCGCACCTCTCTATTGCGAGACCCCGTGCTGTGCCGCGGATGCTGACCTTCAGCGCCTCGATCATCCGGCGGCACGTGAGGAGGTCGCCGAGCTTCTCGACAGCCTGGGCTGTTCGCCAGTCGCAGGTGCCCTCGAACGTGACTCGGTTGTCTGCTCTAAGCCGCAGCGACACCACGTGCCTCTTGCCATCGGCCAGCTCGCACGGCGTGATGATTCGAAAGACTTCCGAGGCGCCAGGACGCAGAGTCACTTTGGCAACGCCTTGACAGCAGCGTGCACCATGTCGTCGATGGCCTTCTGATCACCGTCGAGCTTGTAGATCGCTTCGAGCGTCTGCCGCCACGGCTCGTCGTACGCGGCGCTCATTAGCAGCTTCCGACGGAGCTGGTTCCGCTTGTACTCCTGGTGCGGCAGCCGCCCGCACGCCTCGGCGACGAGTACCGCCCAGCACGGAGCCCACGGGACCTTGATGACATGAAACTGAGGATCCCCGCGAACAACTGTGCCTGGAGACGTGTACACCGTCAGGTCTCGGACCACGTCAACGCCGGCACACTCGATGGGCCGTGCTGAGCTTTTGCACCGGATGTAGCCGGCTTGGCGTAGCTTCTGTGTTCGCGCGTACGCGCCGCACAGCTGGCTCGCACGATGCTTCTCCTTCATCACGTTGGCAATGTGTCGACCGCAGACCTCGCACGGTCGCTTTGGGTGGGGCGGCTTGGGCTTCTTCCTCACCGAATCAGCAGCTCCTGTACCGCCTGCCGGCCCGCGGCGTTCGAGCTGATCGTGCCGCTGCGGCTGATCTCTTTCAGCTCCCAGCCAGCGTACAGCTCGCGCACCATCGGCGTGTCGGAGTTCGACAAAACAACGTGCACGCCCCGAGTCTTGAGCCGCAGCGCCATGTCGCGCAGGGCCTTCTGCGCGTCCGGCCCGAATGGCTCTTTCGTGTACGCTGTGAAATTGGATGTCGCCGAGGCGGGAACGTACGGCGAGTCACAGTACACAGTGTCTCCCGACTGTGCGCGCCGTTCGACTTCACGAAAATCACAGTTGATGATCCTCGCGGGGGCGAGCGCCTTCGAGCACTCACGCAGCGTAGGCTCGTCGCAGATCGTTGGTGGTGACGAGAACGTGCCCGACGGAACGTTGTACTTGCCACTGCTGTTTACGCGCCAGATGCCTTGAAAATTTGTTTTGTTGAGGAAAATGAACATGGCAGCCAGTTCAGGGTCCTCCATGTTCTCGTTCAGGTGTGAACGTACATGGGTATAGAATGGAGCACCGTGCTCAGCGTAAGCCGCTGCGTAAATCTTGAGTGCGGCGATCACTGCATCGACATCGTGGCGGACAGCAACGAACGTTCTCGTGAGCAGTGTGTTTGAGTCGGACAGGAAAGCAAATAGTGGTCGACGAGCAAAGAAGAGTGCGCCGCTACCTAGAAAGCATTCATGATATTGACCACCATAAGGGAGCCACGGAGCGATCTCGGTTACGAGTTTTCGTTTACCGCCTGCCCATCTAAGAAATGGATTCATCGCACAGAGCGTTCGCCACGACGAGGAAAATTGAATCGAGCGAATCGACCACAGTGCTTGCGCGCGGCAGCGTCATAAGCTAGTGCAGCTTCACGCGCTGTGGGGAAGTCGCCAAGATAGAAAAGAGCACTGCGCCTAATGTGTGCCCGCCACTTCCCGTTTCGCTTAACGTGTGACACGCCCTTGAATCCGCTGGTGTTGTTCTTTGGCAACCCTCGGTTCATCTGATTCTGCCCCTCAGATGCGCGACGAAGGTTCTTCCTCCGGTTGTCGAGACCATTTCTGTTTCTATGGTCGATCTTCTTGAGGTCAGGGCGAACTACTGCATGCATGTACACGGTAGTGTATTTGCCCCCCTTCTTGATTCCAGTACGGATCGCGTAGCACATGTCGCTCGTCGGGCTCTTAGAGAGGAACCAGCGGTGCGGCGCAACTAGCAGCAAGTTAGCTGCGTCGATTATCGCGTATGAATTCTTCCCACGGGTACCGTGCAGCGGAATCCGCACAAACTTCGGCCGACGCCTCTTCATTTCACGCGTACCGGACCAGTCTCATCGTAGCTGTACTTGGCGCGGCACTGGGGGCACTGAAGATGGAACAACTTCCCGCCACAATCGCAGACGTCGGCGCGAAACTGCGCAGGGTTTCCGACGACAATCGATCGCTGTCGCACGGGTCTCGTCACCGTCGACCCGGCGCCGACCATCGCGAACTCACCGATCTCGATGCCGCACAGGATCGTGGCGTTCGCGCCGATCGAAGCGCCTCGCTTGACGAGCGTCTGCCCGAAGGCGCCGGCCCGCTTCGAGAAGGCCCGCGGCACGAGCACATTCGTGAAGACGACGTGTGGGCCGACGAAGACGTTCTCTTCGAGCGTGACGCCCTCGAAGAGCTGCGCACCGTTCTGAATGCGGCAGCCGTTGCCGATCTTGACGCCAGGCCCGACGTGGACGCCCTCGCCGATCATGCAGTTGGCACCAATGACGGCACCGTGAGAGATATGTGCGTTGCGCCAGATCTTGGTGTCGTCGCCAATGGCAAGGCTGTACAGGATGGCAGTCGAGGCGACCTTAAACACAGTCGACTTACCAGTCAGATCCGTGCCTACGGCGTTTAGCAGTCCTTCATCAGTCACCGGATCGCCTCCTCGAACGCGTTCGAGCAGCGCTCCACGTCCTCGTCGGGCATCCCGTACCACAATGGCAGGTTGATAACCCGCTCGCAGAAGCGCCGGCTCGCCGCGAGGGTTCCGACAGGGATCGCGATGCCGGCGGCGCCCTGTTGATCTGCGATCGTGCGCGGGTAGACGTGCCGCGCCTCGACGCCCAGTTCACGGAGCTTCGCTGCGACGACCTTCGGGTTGTCGATCTGCCGCACGTCGAGATAGGCGTTCCCGAGATCGCAGCCAACGCCGCCAGTTTTGGTCAGCTCAGTCAGCGCAGCTCTTCGCCCGTCGATCACCTTGTCGCTCATCTCCAGCGCACGCAGCAGCCATGCCGCCTGGATCGCGTCCATTCGTGAATTCCACCCGACGACGGCGTGATCGAAGTGGTCGACGCGACCGTGGTTTGCGAGCGCCCTTACCCGCTTGGCGATTCGCTCGCTGCGAGTCACCACCGCGCCTCCGTCACCGATCCCGCCGAGCACCTTGCCTGGATAGAAGCTCAACGTGGCGACGTCAGCATCCGCGAACACGCTCTGACCCTCGTGCCGCACACCAAACGCCTGCGCGCCATCCTCGATGAGCGTGATGCGCTTGTCGCGGCAGATGCCTCGAAACTCTGAGAGCTTCGACGAGCACCAGCCGAAGAGATGTGCGAGCACGATCGCGTCGAAGTGGCGAGCACGGTGCGCACGCAGGAACTCGTTGAGGTCCATCTGCAGGTCTTCCGGATCGATGTCGAGCAGCACCGGCGTGGCCCCGACGTTCACAACGGCTTCAAGCGTGGCCCAGAAGGTCAGATTCGGGATCGCCACGCGATGGCCCCGCTCGATGCCGCAGGCGCGGAGCGCGAGCTGGAGCGCATCGGTACCGTTCGCGCAGCTGATGACATGCTTGACGTCGAGCTTCTTCGCCAGAGCTTCCTCGAAGCGCGTCGTGGTGGGCCCGCCGCCGATGAAGTCGCGAGCGTCGAGTAGATTGAAGATGACCTCTTCCTCGAACTCCTCGAACGGCTGCGACTTGCGCACCAGCTCGACGTACGGCTTCAGATCGACGAACGGAATCAGCGGCTTTTCGCCCATGCCAGGAACCTAGCAGCTTGCCAGGAGCCTAGCAAGACGCTATCTTCCGCTCATGGTCGAACTGCGGCCCCTGATCGTCGTCACCGGCACTATCCGAATCAAGGGTGGTGAGACCGGGCACGTGCGCCGCCAGCCGGGGTCGACCAAGCGTGTGCCGGCCAAGAACGGGGACAAGCTCGTGGTCGTTCGCGAGGTCCAGATTTCCGATGACCGGCGCGGCGCCGACGTCGTCGCAACTGGCTACGCGCGGCGGCTCACGCGCCTGTGTATCCTGCGAACGCCGTTCGGCGTGCTCTGCGACCCGAAGGACTTGCCGCGGATCAAGGACATGATCACGCGCGCCATCCAGGATGTGGCCAAATTCAACGACGAGCACACGCGCACTGCGCTCTCGAACTGCTACGTCTGGGAGCGACTCGCCGGCAACCGCCTCGAATGCGTCCGCGGCTGGATCGACCGCGCGATTCTGGACAAGGACGAAGAGGTCAGTGCCGCGCTCGACCAGCTGACAGTCGGCCGGGCCGCTGCGGCTTGACGACATCAGCGGCGCTGCGCTAGTATTTGATCCTTCGACACGGCAGGCTGGCGGGTCCTCCAGCCCCCCTCGATTACGTCCATGGTCGAGGGGGGCACTTTTTTATCCGCCGCGGGGTGGCTTCTTGTCGGTGCGGTACCCACGCGAGCCGGCTGACGTGACCTCGTCACGAACCATGTCGGCGACGTCGCGGCTCACTTCGACGCGAAAGTTGCGCAGCTCGTTCTGCATGTCCCGCAGGCCCTGCCCGATGGCGTGGAGCGATTCGAGGGTCTTCGCGCCATGCTCGCGCTGGTACTCATCACGTTGTTCGTTCTGCTTCAGGACGTGCGTTACCAGCTGACGGAAGATCCCGACGACAAGCAGCAGTAGGCCGCCAGCGACGATGCCGATGGCGCCGTACTGAGCGAGGTGGCCGAAGTCGGGCGTGCCTGCAGGGTCCATCCTGGCAAGTATCGCACGAGTGACCCTATTCGACCGAAGGCGGCCGGTGGCGCTCATAGACGTCCAGGGGGATCTCGCAGAAGAACAGCAGCCGATACTCGTAGTCGGGGTTCGCGTGCAGCCGCGCTCGCTTGATGTAGTCGAGCGGGTGCTCGGCCGACACTGCATCGACGGGGTGCCAGACGGCGTCCCCACCGCGTCGCCACAGGAACGACAGGAAGTAGGTGGGCGCTGGCATGCTACACTTTACATTGTGGCAGTGGACGACGTTGAGCTGAGACGCCTATACCTAGATCTGAAATTAACACTCCGCCAGGTCGCTAATCAACTTGGAGTCTCACCGACGACCGTAAGTAATCGGCTGAGAGCAGCAAGCATTCCCCGGCGGTCGATCAGCGAAGTCAAGAAAGGCAGACCGCTATCGCGTGCCGCGATCGAGGCGCGAGTGAGATCGACCAGGAAGTACATCATCCCAGGAAAGCCCACTGTCGGGTATGTCCTGATGAACGGCGGATATGTCTACGTCTTGAAGCCTGCGCACCCGTTCGCGAATGCTCTGGGCTATGTAGCGGAGCACCGTCTCGTGGTTGAGAAGCACATCGGGAGGTATCTACGCCCCGACGAACATGTGCATCATCGAAACAAGATCCGTACGGACAATCGATACAGGAATCTCAAGGTGACAACGCTGGCCGATCACACGCGTCACCACAACACCGAAAACAGTGCTGAGCTATCCCGCCGGGCGCGGTCCAGGCGTCGTGCTGGCGACGGCACTTGGTTGTAGGGCTGCATATGCCTTCAGGGCAGGAATATCGCCACAGAAGTAGTTCGCATCGCAGGTGCCAACACCATCGCACTGGTAGGTCTGCGAAAATTGCCAGAACTGCCAGCTCGTCCACGGCGACGGAATCTCGGGTTCATCTGTTGAGTACCGCGGCAGCCACAGATCGTAGGCGGCTGCACCAGGCCACGCCGCGCCGGCAAGCACCCTGTTCAAGACCCGCGCCGAGCTGTAGACGATGTGCCGGCGGTCCGTGTACGTACGAGCCAGCTCGCCCATGAAGTCGACGATCCAGGGCAGGTGCGGTGCCTGTCCGCCCTCGACGTCGAGCGCTAGGCGCTCATTGCCCCGCAGCGGCCCGATAGTGTCGAGAAGGTGGTCCGCCTGCTTGACCGGGTCGCCCGGCATCGCGAAGTGGTAGTAGATGGCCAGCACGAACGGCTGGGTGCGAATCGCAGCGATGTGCGTCCGGGCCATGGCGTCGGTGCCCATCCCGTTAGTGATCTTCGCACCGATGAACGAGATGCCAGCGCCACGAATCGCACCTGCGTCCTGGATCGGATGCCAGTGCGAGACGTCGATCCCCGTGGCGCGCGTAGTGTCCAGCACACCCGTATCGTATCGCGGTCACGCCCTGTGGTGCAAACGGACGGTCACAGCGTCACCTATAGCTGCGATGGCCACGCCTAGCTCGAACTCTGAGCCTCGCTGCCTTGCAGTCGCGCGGCTCGGATACTCACTCGATGTGTAGATCGCGTCGCCCACACGCACAGTTTCGCCAGGCGCGACGAGCAGTGTCTGGATCCCAGCGAAGGGAAGTTCGTGCGACGACGCGACGAGCAGCTCTATTGCACGTTTGACAGGCTTATTCTGTCGGCGCTGCCGCTGCGACTTCGTGATGGCGCGGGCGCGCCGCCGATCGCGCGTGCTCACTTCCCGCTGCTTTCCAGCTTGTACGTAGCGAGCGCGACGCGGCAGGCATCGATCATCTGCGACCTCAGTCCCCTGATGAGTGGCCGCAAAATATCTCTCCGCGCTGACCTCGGCTCAGGACCATACTGGGCAAGATTCAAGTCTCCGTAGCACCATTCGCAGATACCGATCTGCTCCTCGAACGCGTTGTGCGTGTCGAACTTCTCCTGCCCTGGCGCGAACGGTGCCTGCCCTGGCTGCGGCAAGCCGGGTTTCTGTACGCAGAGCCGAGCGAACAGCATGGGCTTGAAGTGCTCTCGGCAGAAGTCCTTCTCGCACAGGGGACAGACCCGATCCGAGAGCGTGCGGCAGTGTTCGGCGTCGCAGACAGTGACCTCTTTTTTCATGTCTTGGCCTTTGCAGCAACACGGTTCCGGTAGGAAGTAACTACGGCTTTTCCATAGGTAGTGCTGTCTGGCAGCGCCGGTCCAGGGCCGACATATACAAGCCCGTTGACCATCTTTACAAAGATGTCTCCTAGCTTGAGCACGATCTCATTGGCTTGTATGCCACCAGTTTCGAATGTCTGACTTTCCGGAACCCAGCGCAGGTCCGCTATGTCTGGCAGCTCAACACCAGCGACGCATGAGGCACTACGTGCAAGCAGTCGCGCTGCCTGCTCGGCGCGCTCGGTTTCGAGATCGGCGAGCTTGCGCTCTGTTTGCCGAAGAGCCTTGCGCAGACGGGCGCACTCAACCGCAACTGAACACAGCGCGAGAAAGCACACCACCGCGCATACCGCCGCGGTCACAGAGTCGGCTCCCTCTTCGTAGTGATTATTGTGAACTGCGTCTTGGTGTCGAGCGTTCGCAGTATGCCAGTTTCGGTACGTCCGGCGAATTTACGAGAGCCGAGCGGCCCGATCTGCTTCAGAACACGACGACTCTCGATGTCGAGGATGTTCACGTAGTGGTCTTGTTTTAGTCGGCGACGTCTCATTGGTTTCCCGGACATTCGCAGTTCGTGCGGCAGTGGTGTCTACAGCGGCCGTCCGAGCAAGCGGGAGATCGCAGCGCGTGGCAGCTACCGTTCAAACACTCAGCAGTTGCTGCTCCCCCGCTCCGAACCAGCAGCTCCGCGGCGCGCGCTGCTCGCCTGTCGCCGCGTCGGAGCAGCCGCAGCCGAATATCGTCAGCAGCGAGCAGCAGCCCTGTCAACGCTGGCACGGTATAGTACGGCCAGTCGCTCACGCAGCTGTCCCCAGGAATAGCTCGGCCACGTGCTTCTCTGCTGATTTGCCTGTGGTGACCCAGTCGAGGAGAGCGACCTCGCGCGGCGTCATGTGTGCGCGTACTCGCTCGACGAGGTTGCCGATCTGCTTGACAGACGGGCGGCCGCCTTTGCTGCGCTTCTTGGAGCCCCGCGGCGCCGCGAGATCCGTTGCGAGCCAACGCTTCACTGTGGCGATCGAAACGCCTTCGCTCGTAGCGATGTCCTCCGCCGACGTGCCGTACTTCTCGTGCTCTGCCTTCGCGGCGCGGATGGTCTCCTCGCGGACGTCGCCGTACCGCATGGAATTCTCCACGCGCATCGACATGCGAGCATCCTTCTCGTCGCCCGCGTTCGCTGGCACAGCCCGAATGCGCAGCGGCTTGGTCACCCACATCGTGACCTTCTTGACGAAGTCCTGATCCGCACCGTACGTGCGAATCGCCTCGTGGATCGACTTCACCGGACCGGTATAGGGAATGCCGGGGCCGAGCGCGTTGACCACGATAACGCCCTTTGTGCGCTGCTTGCCGCGGATGACGACGTTCTCGCTTCCGCGGCGGCGGACAGAGATGGGGGTCTCCACGCCGCGCATCGCGATCGACAGGAGGAATTCGCGCGTGAGCTTCCTCGTCTCAATCCGATGGTCGTAGAGCGGATCGTGCGGATCGTGAACGAGCGTCAGCTCGGGCGTGGTAAAGGCGTAGGCGCTGATGCGGCTGCCGCCTTCGAGCGGGTGGTGCGATTTGCGTTCAGTGGTCATGGGCGGGTCTCCTTTGTCATCCGTACACCTTCGACATCTTTGCCTCGACCTCGGCGAGCGCTGACTCGGTCATTCGCTTGTACTCCAACGTCGTGTTGAGCTGCTTGTGTCCGACGCGGTCCTGCACCACCTTGTCAGCCACGCCTGCGTCGAGCAGGTGCGTGATGATCGAATGTCGGAGCACGTGCGGGTGCCGACAAGACTTGTCGACCTTGGCGGCCTTCAGCACGCCTGAGACGATCGTGTAGACCTCCTGTCGCGCGACGCCCCAACGCACGCCGGTACCGTTGCAGTGATGGCACTCGACCGTCGAGTCGGTGAAGCGGCGCTTGCCCTGGCGCTTGAGCACGGGACGCTGGCCGGACCCAGCGCAGGTATAGCAGCGTCCTGTTGTGATGCGGCTCGGGAAGAGGTAGGGCGCCTGCTCGGGGCGAAAGGAACTGGAGCTGCGCTCCCCGAGCCACGCCGGCAGCGCCTCGCGGCAGAATGGCATCAGCATGTGCCACGCGGGGGGCTTGCCGGCTTTGAGGTGCGCCGGGCGGGCGCGGCCGATGCGCATGTCGACGTCCTTGAGCAGCTGCAGGCCGGGCTCCGCAGTGCGCGCGCCGAATTCGTAGCACCAGGCGGTGAGCGCGAAGGCGAGGGGGCCTGCGGCGCGCGCGACATCCATAATCGGCTTCATCTCGTGCGTCTGCAGGATCGCGAGGTGGTCTGTTTTGGGCATCAGCGACTGACCTTCTGTTCCCACGCAGCGAACGCAGCTTTCTGTGCTGCCTCCGGATCGTGAAATCCGTTGTCAGGCAGTGCTGTCCCGTCGATCGAAGGATTCCAGAACGACCGACGCCCAAACCGCTGGAGGGCAACTACAAGTTCGGTGCCATCGCGTAGGCTCGATACCCAGCGCATCCGCGCGCGTTCCCAGCGCCAGACGACGATGTCTGCATAGGTGTCGCCGGCCACGTCGAGGTGCTTGGTCATCGCGCTGCTTCCTTCGCCAGCGCTGCAGCTGTCCCGGTGCGCGTCGTGAAGTCGTCGCTAATACGCAGAATCGCCCCACGCTCGACCTTCTCAGCCTTGGCCTCTGCCATTGGTCCCATACGCCGCTCGACCTTGCCTGTTGCAATCTCGACAATCTCGACGTAGTGGGCGAGGGGCTTTTGTGCGACGTCGTTGTGGCGACTCCAGCCGACATGGCCACATACTGCGCACGCGTACTCGTGAAAGGTGTTGAGCCCTCGCGCGCCGCAGTTGCCTCCTGTGTACGGCCTCGTTCGCCCCGTGCGAATGAGATGAGTGTCGTTCGTATCGGAGCGGCGCCAGTCCCGACCGCGCTTGCACTTCGCGCAGCGCAACGTCAGTGGCCAGCCGGTTCCTGCGTTCGAGCCAGACATCAGCCCCCCGCCTTCCATGGCACGCCGACGTCGTCTACGTTCGCCGGGGGATGACCGCTACCCCTCCACCGAACATGTGCCGCTCCACGAGCCTGCCAATGCAGCGCTTCGTGAGCGGCGGCTGGATTGGCTGCGGCTGCCCGGCGCCGACAGCATTGACGTTGCGAATGAGCAGATAGAGCGCTCCACCGCATTCCATCTCGTGCCCCGGCTTGATCGGAGCGTCGCCACCGTACTCGGTATTCTTCGAATCGGTGCTGTGGCAGATCATGCCAGGCGCCCGCCCGGATCGCAGGCCCGCCCACAGGCGCTTCAGGTTCGATAGGCGATACCAGCCGGCGGGGTGCGGCTTGCCGTGGTTCACTACGCGCCAAGGGCAGGTGTCGCAGATGCGAGGGGTCTTGTCTTCGTTTATCGCCATCACGTGATCTCGCACCAGGTACCGGAGGTCTCGTGCGACTCGAACAGTCGACCGTCGAACAGGAGTGCGTACTCGGTGAATCCGCTCCACACGTCGTCACGAACGTACGACGCCGTGAACGCTGCGATCGCCAGCTCCTCGCCCACGTCGTTCTCCGGCGCCTTGAGTCGCTCCCACCGGCCGTACACGAACAGCCACAACCGATGGTCGCTGTCGAGCGCGTACAGGCGGGTGTGGACGGCGAAGATCTTGACGGGCTTGTTCGGGGCTTTATCGGTCATCGCGTTCGCTCCTCTTCCTCGCGCCGCCGCTTGTGGGCGATGGTCTGCTGCACGGGTTTGTAGTCCACCAGCTTCGTGCAGTAGGAACCGGCCGGCGCGTCGCACACCGGGCAGGCGATGCGCAGCGCAGGGGAGCTGCCAGCGGACTTTGCGCGCTTGGCGTTCGGGTCGGAGCTGATGATGCCGGCCGCGGCGAGCCGTTCGGCTGTGACATCATCGGGCACCCGCCCGCGCTTCTCCTTGGTCACGGTGATCTCGACCTTTCGGTTGCGCCCCGTCTTGATCGCGTTCTGCGGCGGGAAGTATTTGGAGGTCATCGCTTCGTGCTCAGCAGGCGCAACGCGACCTTCGCCGTGGCGAGAGCGTTCTCGGGGCTGTCCGACTCGCCGTGCTCGTAGGTGATGCCGTGCGGGTAGCCAACATTCCACATCCACTTGCCGTCCTCGATGGGCTGTAGGCGGATGCACAGTCGTTCGTCGTCCGGGTTCTCTCTCACTGTCCTCTCGCTTTCTTGGTCGGCACGGCCTCAAGCAGCTGGGGCAGCGCCACCGCATCGAGCTTGGCGCCGGTCGCGTCTTCCATCAGTTCGGCGATCTTCGCTTGAATGTCGATGAGCCCGGCTTGGATCTTGAGCAGCGTCCGCCAACGATCCGGCGTGAACGGCAGCGTGTTGTCCGGGTAGATGTAGCTCTTCTTCCAGTCGCTATCGAGCGGCGGCAGTTCGTGGGTCTTCTCATCCGGATCAGCTGACTGCCAGCGGTGCTGCACGTCGTCCATTGGCTCAGTCGACATCCAGCCGGCGTTGAAGCCGATGGTGACGTAGGTCTTGTCGACGTGATTACCATTGATCCAGTGCTGCCCGTCCTCGCCCGGCTTGCTGTAGTGGACGACGATGACAGGACGCCAGGCGATGGTGTTGGTCGCTTCCAGCAGGGGCCTCACCTCCGCACGCAGGTCTTCCAGCTTCGCGCTGCGGTAGCCGGTCCGCTCGACCTGCATGTAGAACTGACCATCGTCCAGCAGGCGCAGCTCCAGGTCCACGACCTTGCCGCTTTTGAGCTTGAATCGCTCGGTACGGATCTTCTTGCCGGGTAAGCGGCTCACGCAGTCACTCTCCTTTGGCGTGCGACCGGAATCTCCAGACCTGTGATCGTCTTCTCGATCAGCCCGAGGTCGTGGCGTGCGGCGTTCAGCACGTTCTCGATCGCCTTTCGCGGCGTGCGTCCATGCTCGGCCCACTTGCCGGCGGGCTGGATCTCTTTCGGTCCGAGGAAGGCTGTGTACCCGCTATCATTGGGCAGCGTCGGCAACGAGATACTGATGCGCCCGCAAGGAGAGAACACGCGGGCGTGCCACCCGAGATTCTCAGTCACAACAGGCTTCCAACCTGGCCCGAGATCGCGTGCGACTTCGTTGGCGACATCGACAGCGTGCTCGTAGCGTTTGATCGAGCAGACGACCGGACCGCCGCCGCACGCCGGAGAGCAGTAGGCGTCGCCGTTGCGGACGGGCGTCCAGTCACGCTTCGTCCAGGTGGGCTTCTCTTTGGTCTTCTTCATCACTCGCTCCCTATTACGCGAAAAGGTCCAGGGACGATAAGCAGCACTTGCGTGCAAGCGAAGCACGAGATCGTTAGCCGCCTCATCGTTAGGTCGGCGACTTGACCAGCGCGTGGATGGTCAGGGCACTTCGCCGGCTTGACGTTCGCGTGCCCGCGGGGTGTCCATTCGATCTGAATGGGCAGCTTGCTGGTGCCGAGCGGCAGGTAGCCGAGACTGCGATTCCTCATCGTCCCGTCACCTGCCGGTACACCTGTGCCAGCGCTTCGTCATCGGTGGGACCTTCGCCTTTGACGGCAACCATCTTCCCGGTCTCGTCGGCGCGCGTGAAGAGCCAGAACGTCATCAGCTTGCCGTCCTGGCGGTAGTCGTTGTGCACGGCGACCATCCAGCCGGCGCTGCGAAGGCGCGCGAGCGCCTCCTCCAACGATGGGGCTGGAGCCGGTTGGAGCGCTGGCATCGGCACGCTCATCAACCCCTCCGGTGCGCCTTGCTCTGGCGGCTCGACGTACGTGCAGCGTTCATGCTTCCCAAAGAAGAACACCCAATCGACATCCTCAGCCAGAGCGTGACTGTGCTGGCCCTTGTGTTCCGCTACGCGCGTGCAGCGCTGGCCGGGGATCACGAGACCACGTCCTTCAGCTTGTGCTCGACGCGGTGACATTCGCGACAGACATCGGACCATCCCTTGCCGTCAGGTCCCCACCAGCCGGATGCCGAGCTGACGGTGGTCTGTCCCGTTTTCCCGCACAGCGCAGCGTTGATCGGTGCGCCACGCGTCCGTACGTGCACCCTCCCGTCACTCGGATCGTGCTTGGCGATCATCGAACCGCCTTCCACCCGACCATCTCCAGGAGCTTCTGCCCGCGGCGCACCCGGTCGTTAGTAGCGAAGCAGGTATCGGGCATTGCGGTGCGGGCAAGGTACAACAAATCGGAGACGACTAGCCCGGTGCGTGCCTCAAGCGCAGCATACACGCTGAGAGGAATGAGGCCGCCCGACCACTGGTGTGAGCCGCCAGTCGCCAAGTCATAGGCGTGCTTGCCTTCGTGGTCGGACTCGCGCTCACACTGGACGCCGAGATTGTCGCGGACCGGACAGAATTCCTGCTGGTCGCGCACTCCTTTGGTCGGTCTCTTCTTTGCCATCAGATGTTCCCCTTCGCCGCAGCAGCGAGCTGTTTGCACTTCACGCAACGAGCGCGGCTACCGCCCCAGGACTTCCCCTCGTGCCCGCATTCCAGCAGCACCGTATCTGCCTGGAACATATTGAGGTAGCCGGTGAGATTGGCGACGACCTTGCGCAGCGGCGCGCCCCTCTTGTCGGCGCCGAGACCGCCGGGCCCGATTGATCCGCCGCGTTTCATGTGGCGGTCAGAAATCCAGCCCATCAATACACTCCGTGTGGGTGGCCGCCACCGCTACCGGTCATGCCTCCGCAAGCGCCGTGCACCTGCACGATGTCGCCGAGCCGGCGAAGATCGTCGCCGCGATCTACGACGTCGCGGAGGCTGAGCGCCATGGCGTCGGAGTCAGCGACAACAGCGATCCCGCGGCGCGCAGCCTCCGCGACGAGCTTCTCGAACTTCACCTGCAGGACTACCGAGTCGGCAATCACGTGACAGCCGCAGGGGCCGTCGCTGCCAGGTGTGATCCGATTGCCGTGCGAACAGCGCCAATCGACCCGCGGCTTGCCCTTCACGCCTGAATGCGCCTTCCGCTTCATCGCACCACCTCGCTTCCATCTGGGCGGTACAGCAGCGTCCTGGTGCTGTTCAACGTGTACCCGTGGCGCGCCAGTCGCTCGTAGGCTCCCTTCGCGGCACCGGGCTCGTCGCCGGACGTGCCTTCAGTGATCCAGTACAGCGCGAGCTGCTCGACGAGCTGGAGGGCGTCGTTGCGGAGCCCGGCATCGGCGAGAGCCCTTTGGATGCTCTCGCGAATGGGGTTCGTTCTCCCCCTCTTGACCGACTTCGTTTTCCGCGGCATCTTGGGGTCACCGTACTGCAACCTTATAGGGTTGACAAGATAAAAAGTAACCTATGGGTTACTAAACGCCTGTTCAGGATGGCGGCCGCGGGCGGATCGGGGCTAGAATTCGGGGCATGGCCAAAGCCCGCGTCCCGAGAGCCTCGCTGCCCACCGCCGCCGCGACCGAATACGGGGTGCGGTTCGAGACCGGCCGCCCAGCCACCGTTCGCTTCGTTCGCAGCACGACGCCGTCGCCGAAGCTCGGCCCGACGTACCAGCAGGACATCGAGCCGGCAGGCCGCTACATGCTGCACAGCCCCGAGCGGTCAGGCGAGCTGCCGCGGGGCTGGGAGGCGGGCGAGGTCCACTTCAAGAACCCGCTGGTGCTCTCCTTCAACACGTCGGGCGAGATCCGCTACGACGACAACAGCTGGAAGGCGCAGCTGCACCGCGCGCTCGGCGGCCGGGGCAAAGCACTCTCTTGCAAAGTCGCAGCGCGTGGGCACGACGGCATCGTCACAGTCGACGGCGACAGTAGCACCCGCGAGATCGTCGACCTCACGAAGCTGGTGTGCAAGCGATGAAGACCGCGAGCGCAGTCGAGTTTCCGAAGTACACCGGCACTCGGTGCCTCATGATGCCGTACGTCCAGGGCGAGCCAGACTCTGTACCCAACGCCTACGCGGCGTATCGAGACATCGTCGCGTCGGTGTTCATCCAGAAGGGCGACGTTGGCTTCCTGACCATCGACGAGTCGCTGGCACAGGCGGGGACGCCTCACCGAGGCGCGCGAGCGAAGCACAGGCGGGCGCTGCACACCGAGGCCGGCATCATTCGCGGCGTCTATGGGTGGGGTGGTGGTCCGCCGACATGGGGTGGCCGACGAGCTGTCACACTGGACCGCGACGTGCGCATTCTGATCGCCAGCAACATCGACGACAGCTGCGCGGTCTGGAACGCAGAGCACGAAGACACGTCGGAGGACGGCGACATCGGCCACGTGGCGGACGACTACCCGTACCGCGATGCCGAAGTGCTCAAGGCCGGCGAGCTGTGCGAGATCGGAATCCTCACCCCTCACGAAAGCCTCCCGCTGAAGCGCGACACGCGCCGGTCGTTCCTGCGCATCATCGGGGCCGGCGTCCATGGGCGCGAAGACTACTTCACTGTGAACCCGCTGGTCGCAGCCCCATGACCCTCCGCGGAGCCCACAGTCGCCGTGACGAGCACATCAAAGGTGGCAACGTCATCCCCGGCTTCCGTCTGGAGCCTAAAGCCGGCCAGGCGCTGACCAAGTACGCCCGCCAGCACTTCTGCACCGACGAAAGCACACCTCCATCATGTGATCTGGCAGCCGCTGCGCGCTTTCTCTTGCGCACGCAGCTCGGCTGGTCGCCAGGCAACGCGCTCGACACAGAGGCGCTCGACGAGCCGACCCGTGGCTGCAGAATGGAAGCGCGCCTCAAGACGGCCATCGAGAAGTACCAGGCCAAGCAGGGCATCAGCGGCTTCCTGGGCACCGTGCGCCACCTGCTACGCCTCGGGCTCGGCTACGACTTCGCCGAGTCGATGGAGATCGAGCAGCGCTTCGCCGCGTTCGCTGGCGCGCGACAGGAGCTGTCCGGCTCGTTCAACGAGACGTGAGGATGGGCCTGGGCAAGGACGAAAACGGCAACTGGCGTCCTTGGCGCGACGTCGTGCACATCGAGACGCGCGACACTCGCGGCGGCGGTCAGTGCTGGATATTGACGCTGGAATGCGGGTGCTACAAAGCCGTCTCCATCCCGCTCGCCAAAAACCCGATGCGCGCGATCATCTCGCGCAAGCCCACCTTCGCACCTACCCGTGTTCGATGCATCACGTGCCCAGCGGTCAACGAAAGGGCAGCAGGGTGATAACCAGACCAGCAGGCCGGCTCGGGCGCCCCACCACCCAAGCCCGCACCCAGATCGTCAACCCGCCGCCGGGCTTCTTCCTCGGCCAGCAGGTCACTATCGTCGTCTCGCGGGTCACAGCACTCCTCGCGGATGACGCTCTTCGCGGGACCTACCGCGCCGGGCACGCGCACATCGTGGCGCTCGGCTCTGTGTCGTTCAAGGCCGAGCACACGATCACCCGGCTTGTGACTGAGCACCGCTACGCCGACAAAGACGTGTCGTGGGTGCCAGGCTGGGTCGATGACACCGAGGCGCTCGTTGCGACACGGGCCCTCGTTGGGAGCTTCGAGCCGTGAGCGCGCTGGTACTAGGCATAGGGATTACGCTCTTCGACGCGGAAGACAGCTGTATATATCTGGCGCGCGTCAGTGGTCGGGATCTTCTCCGCGAGGGATTCGACGCGGCGATTGAAAGCGCCCAAAACGGCGGAGTGGGCGAAGGCGGCTGGGCTTGCTCGCGCTACTTTGCCGACGAAGGCGTGACCTGGATTCGAGGATGGTACAGACCAACCGAACCTGAAGCTCTTGCGCTCCGTGCTGCTGGACTGCTCGCCAGGAGCGCAGCGTGAGCACCTACTGGGACGTGCGTTGCCTCGACTGCGATGCCGAGTCTGGGCTGCACCTCAATCGCGGCGACGGCACATGCCGCGACCTAATCAAGTTCCGCGACGGGCTCGCTACGATCGCTGATGTCGCCGCGTCGATGACAAAGAGCTGGACTGAGATCTCCATCTCGGTACCGGGCGAGATCGGCCACGTCGATCCAAACTTCTACAAATCCCACACAGGTCACGTGCTTGTAGCCGTGAACGAGTATCGGCAGATCGACGGCGACTGCAACGCGCGCGGGCCAGCTTACGACTACGTTTCGTGCCCACTGCCTGAAGGGCACGAAGGAGAACACGACTTTGAGCTGCGTCCATGGGCCGAGGTCCTGAAGCGCGCAGCGGAACGCCGACGATGAGCACGCGCGATCAGGAAGTGCAGCCATCGCTGCCTCATCTGCTGTTCGACAAGTATACAGGCTGGCCGTACATCACAGCGGTCAGTAATGGCGGCTTCGTACATCGTGTCGACGTCAGCGGCGCCGTCGACATCGACAACCGTGGAAGGTTCCGCTGGGGCACCTCGTGGGGCTACGCTGAAACAGCGCTGCTCGCCGACGAGGGCGCGACGTGGATTCGTGGTTGGCACGAGCGCGGCACACCTGAAGTCGACGCGTTGCTCGCGAGCTGGCGGCTTCGACGGAGTGCAGAATGAGCCTCCACGCTGGCGACAAGATTACCGCTGCTGTGTATCTGTCAGACGGCTCGACCTTCGTGATGCGAGCGCGCTTCTGCCAACAACAGGCCGTACTCTACGTAGGCGCTGAGATAACCGCGGGGATCAGCTCGTTCGTGCTCGACTGTGACGGACGTGACGAGGGCATCTATTGGATTCGCGGTTGGCCAGACATCGACAGCGAAGACGTGACGACGATGTTGGCCGCCTTTGCGCTCGCAGGAAACAGGGAGTCGTCGATGTTATTCCTGCACGATGAAGATTGGTACGACGATTCCTACCACTGGTTAGACGACGACATCTATTGGGACGACAAGCTCATCCCACAGGGGCTGGTGCGCTGATGGGCAAGCGCGTGAACAGCCCTGCGAACGGCACGAAGGTGACCGTCGTTGGCGAGCACACAGGCCGGCTGTACCACGGCGAGGTATGTGGGCATCAGTTTGTTGGTTCGTTCATGTGGACCGACGCTGATTTGCGCAGCGGCTTCGAGGATGATGCCAACGAGGGTGCGACGTGAGTACGCGGGTGGCTGCAGGCGTGGGATGACAAAGCGCGAGCGTTGCTCGCAGCGGCAAAACTGGCAAGGAGCGCAGCATGATCAAACAGGGTGACATAATCACAGCGCGGTCACGCGGCGGCGTGCTCGGCATCGGCAAGGTGCACACCGTCGACGGCACACGGATGTTCGTGCAGTTGCGCCTTCCGGGCGGTGCACTCTTCAACCACTACTTCCAGCTCGCCGACGAGGGTGCGACGTGGGTGCGCGGCGAGCGTACCGAGTCCGACTTCGTCGTAGTCGACGCTGTACAGAAGCTCACCAACAGCGAACCGTGAGGTCGAGCGACATGAAGTTGCGTTTTCTCCTCCCGAGTGACGAGTTCGATTGCATCTGCTCCATGTGCGATCAGCCGGCGGAGCTGCTCGCGCGCCTCGAACTCAGGGAGGTCATCGTCAACGGTATACCTGCGTTCGCTGGACTATGCCGATCGTGCGTCGAACAGCTCATGACCGGATTTGATCGAGCCGAGGCAAAGATGCAGGCCGGCGAGATCGACACCGACGAAGAGGAGCCGCCCCAGGCAGCACAATGAGTGACTCCGCACAGCGTCTCGTCACGCGCATCAAGAACGGGGTGATTCTCCGTGGCATTAGGCATGGCGCCGCGCGTGATGAGGGAGCAGAGGGCATCGACTGGATCAATGGCTGGCACGGTGACGATTCGCAGGACGCGCAAGCGATGCTCGCTGCGTGGAAGCTGCGCGGGCCAAAGGCGATAGGTCTGGAAGAAGCACATGGTCTGTACATGCGTGGGCAGATGTCACGCGAAGCATGGGTCGCGAACCTCGACCAGTGGGACGCCGAGTTCTCTGCAGGAGAGCGCGATCGATGATCGGCTTCACGATCATCATAGTGTGCAACAACGGTAAGGTTGTGCGCGCAGCTGCCCCGACGACTCAGCTGCAGCGGTCTGGACGCTTCGACTGGCACCATTTCTACGACGTGCACAAATCAGGGACGCTACTTGTGGCTGATGAGGGTATCACCTGGATTCGGGGCGATCACCGCGAGGAGAGTAGCGAAGTCGAGTCGTTGAAGGCGGCGAACATGCTCGCGCGAGAGGATCGAGATCCGCTTACCGACGCGATGAAGGGATTGAGCGACGCCGTCGCGGACTGGCACGACATGACCGTGCGCAACCAGCTGCGACGTCCATCAGCGCCACCGCGATTTCGGCCCGTCCCTGCGAAGAACGCTTCGAGCTTTCGGCGTCGTTGATGGACCTGCATCCAGGCACCAGAATCGTGATCGTGAATGAAGGAAGCCGATTTTTTGATCGCGATCCCCGAATCCTAGAAGCAGACATAGTGGCCTGCTTCAGTCGCCCAGACGACGTCGACGGCGACTGGTTCAACTGTCGAGCAGGCCAGCACGATCCTGCAGCTGCGGCGCTGCGCGTGCGCGATGAGGGCGTGACTTGGAGCCGAGACACGAGCGCCGCGGGACGGGAGTCGTTACTCGCGGCGTTCATGCTGGAGTGGTCGGCGTAGGTGGCGCTGCATCCGGCATCGGTGGAGGCAGGGGAGCGCGTGCTGTTGGTATTCGGTGGGCACGACTGGAATTCTTGGCGCGTCCTCAAAGGGATCGTCGAGGGGCACACGTCAGATGGATCGCCTATTGTCGTGGTCGGCGGCACCGACTGGTGGGTCTTGTCTTACGCCGCGCAGGGCACGGTCTGGGCCAAGGGCTGGGACAACCCCGATGCTCTCCTCGCCGCCTACCGTCTTGACGCCTCAGCCAGGAGCCTGGCATAATCCCCGAACATGGTGTTCCGGCCTGCCACGAAGCGAGCCTCCGACGCAACCATCACCCGCGTGCACGACGACGTGCACCTGATCGCCGACGACGTGGCCATCCCGATCGCCGAGGCCGATCGCGCCGACACAGAAAAGGCATTCGCGGTTATCGGCAGGCTCCGCGACCGCGCGCTCAAGGCCATGAAGGACAGCAACTGCGACGTGGCCAGCGAGGACGACAAGGTGGTCGTCTCGTTCGACTACAGGCTCGAAGGCGGCAACGCTGTGGTGCAAGTGGCTCAGGTCGCCGAGTGAGACCGGCGCGCGACAGCAAGATCACTGGGCTCGTCAGCGGGCAGATAGTGATCGGCAGCGTTGTCACCGAGGGACTACTAGCAGCGCCTCCCGACTACAAAGAAGCGATCGGGTTCTACTGGATGCCAGACGAGCCGCAGGTCCGCGCCGCGACGCCGATCGTACCTGCCTACGATCACGATGAGGGCATTTCGTGGGTCCGTGGCGCACACGCAGAAGATTCTGAGGACGTGCAGGTGCTGCTCGCAGCCAAGAAGCTCTGGGAGTCAGGGCAGCCGTGCCCGATCGGTCCAACCGGGCCGACGGGACCTGCTGGCGTGATTGGCCAGAACACTTTCGCAGCCCGCGTAGTCCTGAACCACTGAAATGCTCCGGGCGCCGGGCGACAAAATCACCGCGATCGACGGCAAGGTGTACCGTGGGGTCGGGCGCGTCGATCACTCTTAATATTTTGGTGCCCGGCATGAGCGTGGTGGAGGTGGGACAGCCTGCCGTCGAAGCCGAAGAGTTGCACGCCAACCCACTATCCTAGTACCATCTGATTCGTGGAGATTTACACGATCAGCGGCTCTCCCGACGTCCAGCTCTTGGGCGGCCCGATGCCCTCCTGCCCGAACGCGACGGCACTCAAGGTTGCCGGCGGCGTCACCCGCCTTGGCAGCCTCGGGCTCGGCGGCTACGGGATCTACCGGGGCTTCCACAAGGGGTGGGGCCCTGCGGCGCTGTCGCTGCTCGGCGCGGCCGCCCTGTGGTTCAGCGGCAGCCGGCTGCACAAAGCGGCAGGGCTTGCTGAAGAGGCGTGCGGCAAGTGAAGCGTCGGCGGCGGGGGTTGGGGTCGAGCGCGGAGGAGCACACAAAACGTTTCGATGCGGCAGCCCATGAAGCTGAGGCGGCTGCAGGCAACGCCATCGCGGCTGTCAAAGATCGTTCGTGCGCAGCGGCACTCTCCTACTTGCACAACATGGCGATGTACATGGGTCGCGCCCAGAGCGAACGCCGAGCCGGCGGCAGGCAGATCTCGCTTCGTACAGAGCTGACCAGCAAGGCGTTTTCGGTGTTCAAAAGCTCCTGTGTGAAGTAAGTGACCCGCCGCCGTCGCTCCAAGCGCTCTCAGCTCGTCGAGACGCACGCCAACGAGGTCATCTCGAATGCTGGCTTCGGCCACTGCACCGCGGCCCTGAACGCTCTGGGGCGCGCCCACGAGGCCCACGGCAAGACCGGCGGCGGTCGCCGGGCGCTCGGCGAGGCTCGCGAGAAGTTCTTCCGCCGCTGCGTCGTGCCGCGCTGATCGCTAGAAGGGAGTTCAGTACGGCTCCTTCTCATGCTGCTCATGGAGAGCTTCCAGGTGCAGCATCCCTCCACGATAGTTTCGGTCGAGAGGAACAGCCTCCAACACTTTCGTGAGTGCTGTTCGGGTGGCTTCCGTTCGAGCGTCCATGAAAGCGTCGAGCGCTCGTACAAGCAGCCGCGCTTCGTATGGACTCATGCCCACCTCAGCGATTTGGTGTACTTGGCGCGGAGAGCTTTATTGGGACGGAACCCCGCGGCCGTGACCACTGCATCATCAATGTCGGCACCCCAGCAGGGGCCTAGGATGGCCTGGACGTTGGCCGTCGCGAGCATGGTACCCCGGGGTACTGCGAACAGCAGCGGGTCTTGGCCGAAGTAGGTCGGCGCCGCTTGGGCCTGGGAGAGCAGGGAGGACAGATTAAGGATCTCCAAGCGCTGGGCGGCCACCTCATTTTGTACTGAAGCCAAGCTCTCCTGTATTGATGCAATTTGCCGCTGCATACTACGGGTGGTCTCCTCCAACTTGTCGACCCGAGCGCGGAGTTGCTCCATGTCCTTCCGCAGGTCGGCCACATCAATCTGCATAGAGCGGAACATGGGGACATTCATCCGCAGGCCCACCACTACTTGCTGTAACGGTGGCGGGGCGTACATCTCGGTACCGGCTTCACTGGCGACATGCCCAGCCAAGGAGTATAGGGATAGGGGCGCCAGGGCGTAGACGTCCAAGTTGAGATCTTCGAGGTCCCAGAAGGCGTCCACTGAGCGCCTTATCTCGTTGGTAAAGATCTGCGGATCGAGCGCCCACAGGGGCATGGCTACGAAGCAGAATGCGTCGGCGAGTTTCCTAATGTTGGCCAGCGGCGTAACAGGAGATCGGGTCGCTCGGAGGATAGAGTCGGGGTGATCGACCGAGATGGTGACATGCTCGACGTAATATCTGTCCTTCTTAGTACAGGGACCTCTATCGGCGCACGGATCGAAGGGCTGTACATCGCTTCCCCGCAGGATCTGCCGCCAGATGAACCCCGCTTCTTCAAGCCCCGCGGGAGCTGCGGCCGATGCCCCAACCAAGCCGGCGCGGCGGTGGGGCTGGAGGACGCGCTCGATGGCGACAGCCTCCTTGACGTAGGATTCGTCCCACGGCAGCTCGTCGCGCCAGCGCTGGGTCTTGAATTTACCCAATCTCAGTAGGGCGGCAAGATCCTTCAGCGCTTCCGAAACTTCTGGCTTGTTGACTCGCGAGGCAGACCGCTCGGTAGCATCGAATCTTATCAACTCTGATAGTACGGCCATGGACATACTCCATTCAGACCGCCTTTAGGAGCTAGGGAGATAATCCTCCTGTTTACCTGCGCAGTACGATTGCGCAGGGCCTCGACCTCCAGCGTTTTTAAAGACCCAGCTCACATCTTGAATGCACTCCAGTCGTGCAGTCTACGACCTGCACGCGGCCAAATAACCAGCAGTGGGTGGGCGAGCAGGTTGTGCACTACCCACCAGCAGGTTTTCATTTTTCCGCTCGAACCTGTAAATTCGTCACATGAGACCCGGAGTACCAAAGAAGTGGCGGTGTGGATCGATTCCGGCGCGACAAGGAAGGGACGGCACGATCCGAACGTTCCATCGCCACAAGGGATGGGTCATCAACAAGCAGATCAACAAGTTCTGTCTTGGTGGCGCAGCGCCGCGTAGACGCAAAAAACGCTGATAGCTCAGGATTCATCAGCGCCCGCAGCCGCAGGGCTTCTTCTGCTTGAACCGCGGCCCGCTCAGCTTCGGGCCCGTCGCGGGCTTCGGCCGCGACACGTAGGCCGCCGCCGCGATGCCGCCGACCGCTGCCAAGCCGCCGAAGATGGCCGCTGCGAGGCCCGCGTTGCTCTTGGGGGGTGGTGCTTGACCGATCATGCCAGAATTCTAACGCTTGCGGCGGGGCTTGCGCAACCTGGCACCCATGATGGCCACGGCCGCCTCCTCAGCTTCGAGCAGCGCATCGGCCTCTCCACCGTGCCCAGCGCCGCCGAACGCGATCGTGTGCACGAGCTTGCCAGCGATGAAGAGCCCGATGAGCACCGCCAGCCCAACGCCGGCCCACTTGAGCGCCGCGAGCGGGTTGTGGGCCGCGTCAGTCGCGAGCTTCTGCAGCCCCTCTTTGAACAGATCGATCAGCGAACCGACGAGCCCGCGGTTCAGATCGGCCGCCTCAGTGCTCACGAGCTTTGTGCTCGACAGCGCCTGTGTCACGGCCAGCGCAACCTTCTTGCGATCGAGCGGGCTCACCGGCGCGTCGTTGTCCGGCAGCCCAGCGTAGACGCGCATCGCGTAGCGGTTGTCCGTGTCGAGCAGCGAGATCATCGCCTTCGACGCGATGGACGTGCCGTCGATCGGCGAGATAAACGATGGCACGGTCGCTGCGGTCTGGTAGCCCTGCTGCAGGTACTGCGCGACGACGCCGAGCACCATCCGCGCCTGGCGGTTCGTCTGCATCGGCGCGAGCAGTGCGGCCGCCTGCTGTGCATCGGCACCGGTGGGCTTCGGAGGCCCGAGAAGCTGCACGCTGGCGTTCGCGTGCTCGCCGTTACGCTCGGCCATGAGCTGGCGGCCGGCGTCGTCTAGGAACATTTGCGTCCTGCTCTCCCGATCACGAACGCCAGCGCTGCGACGGCGACACAGAGGCCAACCGACTTCACCGTGTACCAGGCCATGAAGTACCCTGGCGCCTGTTGGACTGCGGTCCTGGCGTCGGCGGAGAATGAACCGAGGGGGCGCGCGAGCGTGACCATCGCTCTACCCGAAGATCAGCCCGAGGATTCCTCCGGCGACTGCACCCACCACCGTGCCCGCCACGCGTCGGTCGCTGGGCGCCAGCGCCGCACCGAAGCCGGCGCCGACGATCGCCACCACGCTCGCGCCGATCGAGCGCTTGACCTTCACACTGAACTTGCCACGTACGAACGGATCATCTGCGCCGCGGAACATATCGTAGGCAGCGGCCGTCGCCGGTACGAGACGGCCGTCGGGCAGGAACATCATCTTCGAGAGGTCACCCGGCCAGCGCGCGCCGGGCTCTGCCTCGATGACGTTCGTGTTCGGCGTGCGGTACACGGTGTTGCCGGCGTGCGCGACCTCGACGTTCGAGCCAGGCGCGCGGCGAACTGGGCCGCCCCCCTCGTTCGGGTTCCAGTCCGGAGGGTACGTGACGAGCGCGTAGCCGGCGCCGAGGTTCGAGGAGATCATCAGCTCCCCGACGTCCCCGATCGATCAGCGTCTTTGGCTTCGGCCACGAACAGCGACACGATGAAGAACAATCCTGCCGTCGCGATGCCACCCACGAGGCGCAGCGACGGGCCGCCAGCCGGATCAGGAAACGCGGGTAGCGCGATCGACGGACCTGCATCCGTGCTCGACAAGCTCGCGAGCGACGCTGAGAGCTGCGCGCCCGGCACAGCTGCCGAGATGGCCGCCGCGTATGGAGTGATCGCGATCGAGAAGCCGAGACGCAGTGGCGAGACGAAGCCACCGGCCTGCCCTGCAGATGCGAGCACGGGGATGCGAAACGGGCGGCCGAGCACCTCGTAGTAGGCGCCGTCGCTGCCAGCCACGACAGGTGCGGACTGCGAGCCAGGGTTGTTCTGCACCAGGATGTCCAGCGGCACCGTGGACACGGCAGTCGGCATCTTGACCACGTACGTGCGGACGATCATCGTGCGATCAGGCTACACCAGGGGGGCAGCCGGGGTCAAAAGCGCCCGGCCGTGGTAGTCTACGTCTCGGCCGCGCTCAAATCGTCGCCCCGGAGACTGCCACCACTCGAAGAAGTGGCAGAAGACAGTACCGCGGGGAAACAGTAGCTCCGGCGGTACACGCGATGCGCCGCCGGAGCCGCGACCCCTCTACGAGAAGACGCGAATCGTCTGCGGTCCAGCTGCTGCTCGGACCGTCGCAAGCGCCTCTCGCCAACGCGTAACGGCCTGTGGCGCGTCAGGATACGCCGTGAGCGGGTTCCTGCCACTTCGGATGGCACCTTCGATGGACTTTGGCCCCTTGTATTCGAGGCGAGTCAACTCGTCGAGTGGTAGCGACGGTGCGTGGCCGACGAGCGCATCAAGTACGCGCTGTTTGAACCCGGCGAGTAGTTGTGTGCCGATGCGGATATTCGTAGCCGGATCGAACATCTGTGTGGAAGTCACACCCGCGTTCGCCAGAACCTTTGCGTTCGCCACGACGTTGACCTGCATCAATCCTACAGATTTTCCGCCAGCGTCGCCGCGAGCACGAGGGTTTCCCTTCGACTCGACGATGATCGTCGCCAGGACCCATTCGAGCGGCACCCCATTCGCGTGGGCTGCCTTCGCCGCGAACTGTACGTACTGCAGCGGCAGCCCTGTGCCAGCAGCGATGCGCGCGAGATTGTGGTCGTTCGTCAGTTTGTAGGCCGCGACGATCAGTCCCGTCATCGCGAGCAACGCCAGGGGGATCACCTGCGTGCGCTCCTACAGCTCGGTCTTTCGCTCACGCTCCGCGAACAGGATCGGCGACACTTGAATCTGCAGCGTCATATAGATGGGTGCGTCCGTCACAGCGTACAGTTCCTGCAGACCGACCAGCTGCGCCTGATAGTCACGGCCCGGCGGCAGTGCCAGTCCAGTGGTAGGAGAGACGCCCGAGTCGCCGATGTAGATCGTGAACCCGACGAACGGTGCGGTCAGCGTGATGAGACGATTTGGCGGCGTCGGCGGAATGATCTGCGTCGGCTCAGCGCCCCGCACGCCGATCGCAGTAAATGGGATGATCTTCGTCGAGTAGAAGCGCACGCGTGGCGGTGCACCCGTCTTCGCGCCGAGCGGCTCGGAGTTCGGTGTGGGGACCTGGTTCGGTGTCGAGCGCGAGCCCGCGCGCGGGCCGCCAAGGACCCCACTGCCTGCCAGCTCAGAGAATGAACGGCCTTCGGCCATCGCGACTACCGTGGGATCATCAGGAAGCCGAGGAACGACATGTCGACGGTGATCGGGTTCACCGTGTCGAGGTTGTTCACGGCCACGTTCATCGCGCCACCCTTCGGACGAATCGTCCAGGGAAACCGCCAGACCCACTTGCCGGTGTTGTCGTCGACGAGATCGGCCACCGACGACGCGTTCTTCTGCAGCGGCTGGTTGAACGTCTGATCCTGGATGTACACCTGCCAGTCGCGGTAGGTGTGCGCGATGTCCTGCGAGAACTTCACCTCGTGCACTTCCATCGGCCATTCGAGGTTGAAGGTGAACGACGTCGAGTTGAGCACGACGTTCTGTCCACCCGGCGGGATGACCTGCGCCTGCGCGAGCGGCAGCGAATAGGGCATGCGGATGATCGGCTGCCCGAGCAGCGGATCGAGGGCCGCCTTGATGTGGTGAATCCACGGCCCGAGCTGGACCATCATCGCTTCGAGACCAGGAGAGATGTCGCCGACGCTCATAGAAAGCGATGATAGGACGGGTGCGGGGTGGAAGGCAAACTGGCCCGACTGCTCCGGAAAGCCAGCTTCGTGTAATCGACCACAGACGGGCGATTGACGGCGGTGCTAAACTTACCTTCAAATGGTCAAGTTCAGCGTCGTCGCGTATTTCCAGGGAAAGAAAGCGAATGTTGGTACGGGGACGTCGCCTTGCATGACAATACCCGCTGAATACAGGACGCTCGATGGGACGTTTCAGGCGCCAGGGTGGCTGCGTCTGCGTGTGAACAGCAGCACGCCATTCTTCGCGTACGCCCGCCGGCCGCCGTCGCGGGCGTCCGTCGATGTCACGCTGCCGCGATACTGCGCGCCGGGGATCGAGCGCGGCACCGTACTGCACGTCGAGGCGGAGAGCGCCGAGCCGTACGCTGCGCGGCCCCGAGCAGACAGTGCTTTCGACTGGCTGCCACATGTCACGCACGAGAGCTACTTTCCCGTCGATGGTGCAGGGGGGGCCCTGTCGATCTGGAACCAGCACGAGCCGCCGTTCGAGCTGACCCGTGTTCCGCCACCACTGGCCGTCTATCGTGTGCTAGGTCTCTGGCAGGCTGAGGGAACGAAGGGGCAAGAGGCCGTCGACTTCACCTTTGCGAACACGAACCCACTACTGCTGGCTCACGCGATTGATTTGCTCGCCCAGTGGGGGCTGCCCCGATCACGACTTTCGCTGGAGGTGCTGCACGCCTGGGACGAACCTGCTGTGCACGCGCGCCAGAAGTATGAGGCTCTTGGCGTCGAGATTGTAGCCGAGCGCGCTCGCGCACCTGGACGAGGCGAAAATGCTGGCATCATTCACGTGCGGAAGTCGAGCCCGCTGCTGCGGATAGCGCGCGTCGCGCTTGCGCAGATCTTCGCTGCGCCGTTCCCTTCACCCGACGCTGCACGAGAATTCGCGCTCGGATGGCTAGACGGGGACGGGGCGTTCGTAGACGGAAAGAATAGCAAGGACTTGCGTCTCGCAGGGCACGCCGCTGAGCACCGAGTTGTCAAGCGTGCGCTCGCTGAGGCGTTCGGCTGGACCTTCGAGGCAGGCAGCTACCATCGAAACACTGATGAAGGCACGCACATCACACTGCGCGCCGGAGAGATGCTGCAGCTCCTCGACGCAAGGGCCTTCGTCCACTCCATGAACCGCGTTCGACTACTTCTCGCGTTCGGCGAGCGTGCTGAACGTCTTGACGAAGTAGATCGAGGAGTACGCGCGCCAGTAGGTGCGTTCGGCCGCTGGGGTCTGCTGAAGAACGGCCAGCTGACTGAGCAAGGCGTCGCGATCGTCGCTGGGTGGAGACGCTACAAGCACGCCGTACAACTCGCACGACATCTACAAGAAGAGCACCCCGAACTGTTCGGTAAAAAAGGCGTCCCGTATCCACCTGGGATGAATGGGCTGTAAAAGAGAAAACCCCCGACACTCTTTCGAGCGTCGGGGGTTTTCTTGTCGTTCGGATCGAGCCTAGTTCAGCTCTCGATCAGACGACGGGGCGGCGCAGAAGCTGGCCACGTTGCGGTGTGCTCGCTTCCAGCACACCTCTGAATCTTTCGATTCAGGTCGGACTACATCACCACCTGCGAACAGGTGCTCGGCACTTCGGATCCGCTTGGACCCTACGGGGTTGCCCCCTAGTCTCTGAACCTTCCCCACGCGAGTGAGGCTTGGCTGCTGATTGTCCAATCCGTGAACTTTTCGAACCGTCACGATTGCCGTTTTCGGCTGCGTTGTGGTGTTCATGGCTTAAGGAGTTTCCAGCAATTCACCGAGTTCTTCACTCAACTATCGCTAGTTGAGGGGGCCTTCCTGACCCTCCAAGGTCTCCTTCACGTCGAACCCGATGTTGGTCGCCGGGATCGACGACCAGTCGAAGTAGCCCTCGACCGTCGGGAACGGCGGGCCCGACGCGACCGAGGCGCCGCCGATGCCGAGCGTCGCCTGTGGCGCGAGGAGCGCCACGTACGCGATGTTCGGGCGGAGCCAGATCGGCAGCACGAACGCCGACTGGTCACGCGGCGACGGCAAGCCGTTGTTCGCGTTCTCCAGGTTCGTCGTGGTGCCGAAGACCGAGATGCCCGACCCCTGCGGGTACTTGGACACCGGGCCCTCCGACTGGACCTTCTGGTTGACCTGGAACTTGTGGTAGGTCTTCCGGAGGAAGTCGAAGAGCACGCCGCCCGCGGTGTTGCTGGGGTCGTAGCCCCCGAGGTGGACGTTGCGGCTGAACTGCGTCGCGCCGCCCACGTTGGTCTGGTCCTGCAGCTGGAAGAACTGCTGGGACGCATTGCGCGCCATCTCGCGGTCGATCTGGATCTGGATGCTGTAGATCAGCATCTCCCAACCCTCCTGCAACCCGGTGTCACCCGAGCGCGGGATGTTGGTGTCCACCGAGGTCAGCGTGCGCGCGCCGCCCGGGATCGTGGCGCCCTGCGCGCCGATGAACGCCTGGATCACCTGGCTGTCGGTTCCTTCGAACTCGACGGTGGCGTAGAGGCGGTCGTGGGTCCAGTCCGCGAACTCGATGGGGAACGGAACCCCCCGAACTCGCACAGTCAGTGTGCCGGTATTTGCCATCTGAGTTGTTCCTTCGAGGGGGGTCGGCTTAGCCGGTGTGGTCCCCCTCTTTGTGGGTTTGCCGCCGAAGTTGGTCACCTGCGCCGGAGCAGCGGCTCGCCGGACGCACAGAAAAATCGATCGCGCCTACTGCGCGCTGAGGAAGTTCGAGCCGAAGCCCGAGCTGCCGAGCATCTCGACGTACTCGCCCGCGCCGCCCGCGCCCGCCATCGGATGGATTTCCTCCGCGACGTGCGTTCCGAGCATTCCGGTCGAGCCCGAGCCCGAGTCCATGATCTGGACAGCGGCCTCGTCGCCTGCGCCCGAGAGAGCCTCGTACGCCTGGGGCGTGATGATCCCCAGCTCGTAGCCTTTCATGGTCTCGTCGCGATGACCGAGGCCCATGAAGCCCTCCAGGATGCGGGGCAGCGTGATGATGCCGACGGTGACGAGCGCGCTGATGCCCGTCTGCCGATGCTTGTGGGTGAACGCCAGCGCGCCGCCCACGAGACCGCCGAGGACGAGCCCGTGAATCCCCGAGTGCCGGAGAGCCGCCGGATTCTTCTTCGCGTGCAGGTGAGCGAGCATGATGCCGATCTGCGTGGCACCGCCGCCGATGAGCGGACCAGCGATGGCGGGATTTCCCCCGCCGTCACCGAACCCGCGGAACCTGTGTCGAGCCATGATGTGTTCCTTTGTTGGGGTTGTGGTTTTGGGTGTGGTGGGGTGGAACTAGCGCCGCTTGCGACGGTGACGCGAGCCGCTCAAGCCCGTGCGCTTGTGCTTGAGGCAGGTCCCCTTGATCTTGTTGACGCCGTACCGGCACTTCCTCTTCTTGGCCATCTCGATCTCCTTGCTGTCGTGTTGGTGTGGGTTGGGGGTCAGAGCGCCGTTCGAGCGACAACCCCATTCTGAAAATGCAGCTCGACGGCGCCGCCGCGCATGAGCGCCGCGAGCGGACCACCGACAAGCTCCGGCGGCAGCGCTGCGAGCCCGCTCTGCACGAGATGGCGGGCGGCGTCGCGGAGCGCGTAGATGGCGCCCTGTGCACCGTTCGCGGGCGGCGAGGCAGCGATCTCGAACTTCGCCACCGGCTTGCCGTTCCACTCACCGAGCAGGATGTCGTCGGCGCCGTGCAAGCGCGCGCCGGGATGCAGCCGCTGGATGTCGGCGACCATCGGGTGCACGTGCCGATGCTGGTGATGCCAGTGGTGCCGGTCGCTCTCCCGTCGTGGCATCGGGCCGGGCGAGAGGTTGGTGATCGGCTGCGGCGGCACGGCCGCGACGGTCTGCGCGACTGCAGTCGTCAGCGGGCTGTACGGCGCCGGGATCGGCGTCATCTGTGGCGCGGTCGACATCGGCATCGCCGGTGGCAGCGAATCCATGCCGTCGGGCGAGGGAATCTGATCGGTCGGCCAGTGGGTCACATCGCGCACGTGGTTCGCTTGGACGTCGCGGCGCGCGTTCGCCGGGTCGACCGGTTGAATGAGACCCGTGCGCATCACGAGCGCAGGGATGGAGCCGCGTCCGCCGGGTCCGTTCTGCGTCAGCATTTCGAGTGCTCCTGGGTGGGGGGTGTTGGAGCGACTCGGAGGCTAGAAACGCAAAAAGGGCGCTCGCCCGCAGTTGTCTGCGGAGGAGCGCCCGATCTTCGAGTCGCTAAAGGTGAGGGACGAAACCCTCTATGTGAACGCCAGTGTCGTGGAGATTTTGGCGGCTGTCAAATCGAGGGTAAAGTGGTGGGCATGGCGAAGATCGAAAAGGGCACAGCCCATCCCGGATACTTCACCGTCATGGTCGACAAGAACGAGCTGCGTGTCGACTCCGGCAAGACGCTGCCCTTCCCGACCTGGATCGGTACGATCCAAAAGAACGGGAGAATCAACGTGTGGACGCCTGCCGCTTCAGGCATCCCGCGTGGGTACAAGCAGGCAGCAAAGCGAATGCTCGAAGACGCTCGGCAGCAGCTGTGCGAGCGCGGCGAAGTGGCCTGCAAGACCCGCAGGTAAAAAACACGATGGCCTGCAACCTCATCGTCTACAGCTACCGCCCGCGCACTGGCAACCAGCGCATGTTCGCCGTAGCGACCGGCGACCGTCCGCAAGATGTCGTCTCTCGTCACGGCACGCAGAAAACCGCCATTCGCAAAGCGGAGAAGCTCGCCAAGAAACTCGGCTGCAGCGTAAAGGTCGATCGCTGATGCACGCCCACTACTATCCACCGCGCCGGCAGCATCTCCTGGCCGGCGCGCGCCCGGTCCGCCTGTCCGACTTCATGGTGCCAGCGACCATCGGCAGCGCTGCGGGCTTCGTCGCCGGGCTCGCTGTGCGAGCGCTCATGGACGGCGAGCACGACACGGTGAAGGATGCCGCCGCGTACATCGTGAACAGCGGCATCTTCCTGCTCGTCGGCGGGCTCACATATATCGTGCAACAGAGCAGGGACCGCTGATGGCCAACAAGGCTCCGGCTGCAGTCCTGCTCGAACAGGGACAGCTTGTCGCCGTGGCGATGCAGTTCGGGGTCGTCGGTGTCGAGGTGCTGAACCCGTCGTGTCTGGGCGGGCGCCGCTGCTTCTCGATCGCCACGAAGGGTTTCAACATACCTCCGGTCTGGGACTACGAAGACGAGGGGCTCACGTGGTCGCGCGACGTCAGCAAGGAATCGCGAGATGTGCTCTTCGCTGCGTCTCAGCTCGCACGGAGCGCCGCCTGATGCCGCCTCGACCGCGCCCCGCCGCGTTCGTGTTCATTCAAGACGGCTGCGGTGCCTGCCACGACTTCATGCCGAAGCTGCAGCAGGCTGCGCACGGCTTCCCCCATCCGCTCGGCATCTATGACGTCAGCAAGGGTGGGCACGAGACAGCGTTCGGCGACAAGATGAAGGTGCGCGCCACGCCGACGACGATTGTGATGGACTCGACAGGCAAGATGCATCGCTTCGAGGGCACGACTGGCGTACGTGAGATCAGGGCGCTGCTCGGGCGGGCTCGCTGATGGCGTTCCACGCGGATGGCGTTCTTGCCGGCGCGTACCGCGGCAGCCGCGCCGGCTTGTCGAAGACGCTGCTTCACGCAGTCAGCGATGTGCCGTTCACGATCGGTCGGCTGAAGCGGGACTTTGGTCAGGCGCTGTGCGTGCCATCGCTGGACATGGCCGGGTACTTCCAGCCCCTCGCCGAAGTCACCTGCCCGCGGTGCCGCGACATCATCACGCGGCTCATCCCGAGCTGCCCGCGATGAAGCATCACGAACGGTGGCTCGGCGTCGCCATCATAGTCGGCGCAGCTGCAGGTGGCGCGCTGCTGTACCTGCTCACGCAGGTGCTCGTGAACGTGCTCTTGCCGCGTTAGAGCTGACAGGTTCGCTTGCGCAGCCGCTTCGCCATGCTCTCTAGCGAGCGTGCGTCCTTCGCGTTCCAGCCGTGCATGCGCGCCCGAGCCGACGACACGAGTGAGTCAAGCTGCCCGGCCGCGCGCTCAGCGAGATCTCGCGGGACACGATGTCCGGCGTAGAGCGAGCTGCCCACAGCGTACATGACGGAGCCGCCCCCGTCGTGCCATTCGAGAATCTTCGCGCCGAGACGTTGACAAGAAGGCTTCGCCATCTCTTCACCCCTTCTGAATCAGCCGGCCGCCCATCGGGCACGAGCCGGTCGACTTCACCAAGATCACGTGTGCCCGAAGTCCGTTCGAGCAGCGACCGCGCTTGAACTTCCCGCGCCGGCACCCGACCATCACCCAGCTGCGACCGTTCTTCTTCCAGCGAAAGCTCCGCCGGTCAAAGGCACTCTTCGGGAGCATCTCCCGCTCACAGAAGGCACCTTTGATCTTGCGGGCCACTCAGCACGTGATCGAGTGACGGAGCTGCAGATCGATGCGCCAGGACTGCGCGACACCAGACCCGACCAGCTCCAGGAACGGGACCTGGACCCCCGCGACTGTCTCCCCGTCATAGGTGACGCCGAGGAGAACACCGGCTGCGCCGACTGGATAGATCGTGACGGCGAGATTTCCTCGAATCTGCACCGCCGAAAGCGCCTCACGGTTCGCGCCGCCACCCCACGGGTTCGGCGTATAGATCGGCCGAAACGCGCGGGAGATGGGCAGCTCGTTGATGTTCTTGCCGAAGAACGTCGACAGGTCTGCTGCACCTGCCACGGTCGGATTGTTTACGCCCTGCATGTTCAGGAGAAGATTCCCCCCTGAACCGCTGTCGACCGCACAGATTGAAATGTACTCCGGCGTGAGTACAGGATCGGTGCTCGGGCCTGTGCCTGCGGGAATGAGTAGAAGTGACATGGCTCAGCTCGCTTTCTTTTTCTTGTCGAGGACGAACAGCACAGCCAGGACGCTGAACCCGACCAGCAGCATCGCCGTGGTCGGGTTCACGCGAATGTGCTCGTACTGCGCAGGCACGAACGCCTTCACGTCGAGTGACGCGTGATCCGCTGGCAGTCCACCCGGTGCGCGCGTCGGCCCGTAGTAGGTCGGCGCCGACTGATAGTACGCAGGACGCGGTGGCGGGTAGTATTGGGGATCGTCTGGGTAGTACGCGGGCATGGACGGCGCTCCTTGCGGTGATGGCGAAGGCCACGGGGTTGTCACGGGTGGCGGCATCGACGAGGCGGGCGCCTGTGAAGCTGCCGGCGAGGCTGCCTGGCGCGGAGCCTGATCGATGGAAGCAGTGAGTTGCGGTGCGAACGCAGAGACCTGGGCGTGCGTGAGATTCCCCGTAGCCAGCGTGTGGGGCGTTCCCACGTAGGTGACCATCGCGCGGTTGACAGCCGCGACCGTTCGCGAACCGATGAGCCCGTCGGCGACAACGCGAAGCGATCCATCCCTCGATCGTGTCGCGAGCCCGCGCAGCGCGTTCTGCAGCCGACGAATCTTCGTGAGTGGTACTGCCTTGTGCGGCGTGCAGATGCCCGGCAGCGGACCAGCACCAAGAAGCGCGGTCGATGGGTTGTGGTGACGAAAAGCCTTCTTCCAGCGCGCCGGTGGCGGCTCACTCGGCAACCAGACGTTATGCTGGTCGTCGCGCCACAAGGTGACCTCGCCGTCGTCACAGAGCTGAGCTTCGAGGCCGTCGATCTGCTCCTGCCAGAAGCACGTTCTGCGGCTCGGAAAGATGCTGCCAGCACCGATGGCTTGCGTGATCACGTTGCCATCCTACTACCGTGGCAGTTGGCTCGGCAAACACGTCTGGGTAACGCGAATCAACTCCACCTTGCCGCCCTTCATGATGATCGTGACGTCCGCGTGCGCATGCGCTGCCGCGAGCTGCGAAACGTACTTCCCCAACATTGCCCACGTCACTGCGATGCTCGACGGTGCCTGCGCCGGTGGCGCGACCGGAATCGACATCGGTGGAAACTGTCCACCCGTCATCGGTGACGGCTCACGTACCAGGCGGTGACGCCGACACCGAGCGCGACGCCGAGCACCACGCCTGCGATGAGCGTGGCGCGCGTCGGGCAGGCCGGCGAGTCGGAGAGAATCGATCCTGGCTTCATCGCGAAGCGGGCCTTCGACCCCGGCAGTGGGATCTCCATCGTCCCGCCGTTCGGGAACGAGAGCGTACGCGTGTTGCCGTCGCTCATCGCGGGCACCGCACGTATGCTGGCTTCCGTCCTAGCTTCTCGACGCCACTGCCTTGTCGACGCCCCGAACGATCCAGGTATGTGACGCTCCACGCGCCTTTTCCCGCGCCGTATGGAACCTGGAGCTTCGCGATCAGCGCAGGGCTCAGCAGCACGCACCTGCCTTCTCTTTTCATCGCCGGGGCTCCGTCACGGGGAAGTCTTCTTTCTTCGCGAATGGGGGCTGCACGTCAAATCGGTCGCGGCCGGGCAGCGTCGTGTCGAGCGTGACCCAACGGCGCGGCTGTGTCTTCGGGACGCCAGCCTGCAGGTAGATGTGGTCCCAGCTCGACCCGGTGTTGCTCGTAATGCGAAAGCGCGTCTCGAACCCGTTCACCATTGCGAGCACGGCGTTTTGGACAGCATGGTCATCACAGTTGTGGACGAGCGTGTCTGACTCCGGTAGCCAGAAATGCCCGGCTTCGGTGGTGATGTCCATGCACAGCTGCGCGCCTGGCTCACGGCGGATCGCGACGACGCGTGCACCACCAGGCGACACCGGGATGATGCTGCCATACCCGAGCGAAATCTCGCGTCGCGGCGTGAGCAGATGCTCGCCGACCTCGACATGCGCCGCGCGCCGTTCGTGACCATCAAGCGTGAGCAGCCTGTGCTCGGGCGAGCATCGCAGCACTGTTGCGTTGCTCAGCTCGAACGCGAGTATCGGCTTCCGTCCCGTGAACCAGCTCTTCTCCACACGCGTCCAGTCGCCATCGGCCATGATGAGATCACCTTCTTCGATCTCACTCAGCGGCACGAACGTGCCTTCTGCGCGCTTCCTGTTCAAGCACAGGACTAGCGTCGATAGCGGCAGACAGTCCCCGCCGCCGTACTGCAGCGTCCGCCACGCGCTCTGGAACGTGTCCTTGAAGGTGATGTCGCCGGTGTAGCGCGTGTTGTTCTTGGTGAACCAGTAGATCGAATGCAGCTCGCACATGTCGTCGCGTCCGCGGCACGGCTGCGTGATCTCCAAGCCGATCTGGCGCATGTTCGGGTCCTGCAAGCTCCCAACAGGGGGCTCGTGCGGATCGAACGCCGTCGCGCCGAACCAGACCAGCTTTCGCAGCAGCACCACACGATCCGCGAGCGTGGTCACTTGGTGTGCTCGTAGCAGCGGAGCGACAGCGCCGAATCGCATCTTCTCACCAGGATACCTGTCTGTGCCCCTCGCCTGCAAATCGCCGGTCCGCCAGCCAATTTGACGCCCCCGGCCCGTGCCCCGTACAGTATCTCTCGTGATCACTACTGCATCGCCTCTGGGCTTCTCGATCACGAACGCGTTCAGGACCGTCGCACACGACGCGGTCGCTGTCGCCAGCGACCCGCGCGCGCAGGCACTCGTCGCTGCCGGAGCGCAGGCGTACGCCCCCGATGCTACCTCGCAGGTGATGCAGTACACGCATCAAGTGCAGCGCCAGATTCGTAAGGCCCGTCGCTTCATGGACCAGGGCCGGGTAATCATGGTGCAGCCGGGGCAAGCCCCGCCGCCGGGTGCCATCCTGGTGCCGGACAACACACCGCCGCCTGGTGACGACAGTGAAGCTCCTGGCGCGCAGCTGCCTGTCGAGAACAGTCACATGCTTGTCTACGCCGGAGTCGGCGTTGGGTTTCTGTTCCTGCTCCTCCTCTTGAAAAGGTGAATGCCATGTACTTCGGTCAGCCTTCCCGAGCCGCTGCTTTCCATCCTGTTGTTGCTCCAGTACGTCCGGCGATGCCTGCACCTCGCGCAGTCGTTGTGCAGCCGCCACGGGTCGTCAACCGCTACACGCCTGGGCCGGTTCGCACAGTCTACAGGCCCGGTCCCACGCGGTTCATTCCGGGCCCGACGGTCACGCGCAACTACTACAACACGATCGTGCGTCCCGATCGTGGTGCGATCGAGCGCGCGCGGGTGGCGCAATCGAACTGGGATCGCGAGCACTTCCGCTTGGAGCGGATCGCCGCACACGACCAGGCGGCAGCGGCGCGACTTCAGTTCCTGCAGCAGCAGCTCTACCAGGCGCAGCAGGCACAGCAGATCGCTGCGCAACAGCAACAGGCTGCTCAGCAGCCACCCGCCATGGTCCAGAACATGCCGCAGCCGGCCCCGAGCGTCTCGCCAGCTTCGCCCGCTGTCGACCTGACGCCGCATCAGGACGCTGCTGACGGCGGCGGAGGCGGAGATGACGGTGGAGGCGGCGGTGGGGACGACGGTGGAGGCGGCGGTGGTGGTCACGGCGGTGAAGAGCACGCGGGGCACAAGCCTCATCATCTGCTGCTGTTCGTCGGGTTGATCGGCATCGCGGGCGTGGGCGGGTATATGCTCATGCACAAGAAGAAACCGGCCGCCAAGAAGCCCGACTAGGGCGAAGGGAGAAAGTCACATGGGTAAGGGATATCTGCCGATTCTGTTCGGCGCGCTGCTCGCAGGGTCTGCGCTCGTTCTCGGAATCAAAGTCGCCAAGTAGGGGGCGCTCGCGAGATGATCATCCAGGCTGCGCCGCTCGGGTTCTCGCTGAACCCGCTTCACTACGTCAAGAAGGCTGTCGTTGCGACAAGCCACGGCGTCAAGGCAGGGGCGAAAGGCATCTATCGCATCGACAAGGCTGTCCTGCGGAGCAAGCTCGCGCAGCAGGCAGCCGCTAGTGCGGCGAACGCCTACGCGCCAGGGAGCGGCTCTCTCGTCCAAGCTGGGCTCAGCACAGTTACCAGCAGTCCGGGTGGACCTGGGCCAGCGCCGCGACCCGCACCTGCCCCCAGTGGAGGAGGTGCAGCGCAGGACGACAGCAGCGGAGATGCCAGTGGTGACGATGGCGGCGACGCGGCTGGCGGCGGAGGCGGAGGAAGAGGCGGCGGTGCAATGGTGAAGCTGCCTGGCGGGATGAAGGTCAAAAAGAAGACGCTGATGATCGGTGGCGCCGTGTTCGGCGGTCTCGTGCTCATTCTTCTGCTCTCACCGTCCAGGAGATGATCTCGGTGGCAGACTCGCCACCATCCGTCTGGCAGCGCATCGAGAGCGGCGCAGGAACGGCCTGGGACTACTACGAGTCGCCTGTCACCGACGCTGCAGCTGTGATCGGCGTCGAGGCCGCCTGGCTGACGGCCTTCTTAGTCGCGGTCAAGGCGTTGGCGATGGGTCTCCATTATGAGTTTCGGGACTGGGAGGGGACGAAGTAGTCTCCGGCACGGTGGTGATGTACGCCACCGGCGCAGTTGTTGGATCCAGAATCGCCAGCTTGATCCCGTCGAGTCGTCCCCAGCGCATCTCCGTAACGCCCGGCCAATCGACCCTCTCCGGTGTCGTGATCGAACAGGCCGCCTCGTACCATCCCCGAGCCCGCGGCAGATCGCACTGCTCCTCTGCAATGTCGCCAAGCAGGCAGAACGCCGCGACACGAGGGCCGTCGAGCAGCGCGCGCAGCGCCCACACCTCTGCCTGGGCAAGATCGTCCTCGTAGTAGAAGCGAAAGCCCAGCGTGAGCGCAGTGATCGCACGCTCGTCGGCAAGCACGCTATGGGGCTCGATGCGCAGGCGATAGTCCTCCACGAGGCGCACAGCCTCCACGGTGTCACCAAGGCCAGCGCGGTGCTTCGCGAGATGGAGCAGCGCTGAGATGTTGCCCTTGCCAGCTTCGTCGACGAGCAGCTCGATTCCTTCGCTGCGCTGAGCATCCCGGCGTGCGTTCTCCGTCGCAGTCCGGAGCTTCTTGTCCTCGATGATATGCAGCTCGGTCTTGTAGCCGACGCCGGTCTTGACCATGAGTTGGTTGTGGGATGGCGCGGTCCAGCGCAGCAACGTGCGGGCAAGACGCTGTCGATCGGAGTCGACTCTGACACCCCCACAGAAGATCGTTGATTCGAGGTGCTCGGCGTCTGGATACTTGGCCACGGCCTCACGCAGATCAGCTGCTTGGCCCACGTATTCGTCGGCATCCACGACCAGGGTCCACGGCGACTGAACGCGCTCCCGGCCGAGATTCCGTGCATTCGCGAAGTGGATCTTGTCCGCAGCCCACTCCTCCTCAGTGAGCCCGACGTCGCTCGCCGCGAAGATGTAGAAGCTATCCGCGTACATCTGCGCCACCTCCACCGTGGCCGTGTCGCTCCGCTCATCGACTCCGAGCACGATTTCATCCACGTGCGGGAGCGCCGACAGCAGCATGCGCTCCAAGCCTGCAGCGTCGCTACGTGCGATTGTGTCGAGCGCGATCAGCGGCTCTGTAGGCGGCCCCGGATCGAAGTCAGCAAAGATGCGCCCGGCTGTCCCTGATAGCCGCAGGCGCCCGCGCGGCGCCAGCGCGGCGCGGATCTGACACAACTTCGGCCCGCCTCGTCCTGGTGCTGCAAAGACGAAGCGGGCCGACTCGGGCAGTTGAATCTCAGCGAATCCCTCAATGCGTTCGACCTCGACGATCTGTCGGCTCATGCCAGGAGCCTAGCATGATCGTCGAGCGACTAGACCTCGATCGAGTGGTTGCGGCAGACGTACAGGACGCCGGAGAACGACGCGGTCGTCGTGGTCGGACGGCGCAGACGAACGGCGAAGTCGCGCTTCTGACCGAGCGTCCCATAGATGGTGTCCGTCCCACGGTTTCGGTTGACGCTGGTACCGTCGAGGCTCAGGTACGGCAGGAGCGCCGTGTTGTTGTTGATCGTCTGTCCCAGCGTGGCTCCGACGAAGTCCACATATACCGGTCCGCCGGCCGAGGTCACTGCTGCCGCGCCACCACTGCGTGGCACGAACCACGCCGAGACACCATTCCGCTCCTTCATCGTGTTGGGCGAGTTGCCTGTCAGCGCGGGAAGCGCTTCGAGCAGCGCGCCGTAGCGATCACCGATCGTTACCGACGCGCGAAACGGCGTGCACGGAACGACCTTGGTCGAGAGTGTTGAGCCCGCTGCCCACGTGATGTTGAAGTAGAGCTTCTTCGCGAACTGTGTGAAGGCCATCTTTCGTCTCCTCTTCGGGGGCCGGACTCCCCGATCTCCCCACAGCCAGGACTGCAGGAGAGGTGCCGACACGCAAAAAGGCGCCCGCCACAGAGACCATTCTCTGTAGTGAGCGCCCGATTTTCGAGTCGCCGGAACGAGAGGCTTTCGCCTCCCTATGTCAGACGAGGATCGCTTGGGCAGGGGGCTGGTGTCAAATCAGCGCGGGATCCTGTACTCGCCTGAGAGCGGCTCGTCGGCGATGCGAATCGCGAAGCCCTCGTTGGTCACGACCCAGTCGCCTTTCGTCGCGGCGCGAATCTTCTTTACATCCTCTTCGTCATTCCAGATCGCCTGCGTCGCGATAAGCTCGTCGTCCGTCAGCACGAGCGCCTCGTCCATCATCCATCATCCCTGGCTGCAGGAGGAGCCAGCGCTTCATGCTCCCACCAGCGCGAGCGCGTCAGCGCCTTCGCCAATAAAAGTAGGTGAAGTGCGAGCGCCCTGGTGGTTGTTTCCCACGAGCGACGCTGTGCCGCCGACATGCTGCACAAGGTTCGGGTAGTGGATGCCGACTTTGCGGTCTGGGAACACGTCCTTGTAGATGCGGTCCGCGCCATGGGGCTCAGACCAGTTCTTGAGCGCGTCCGAGGCGAGCAGCTCGTGCACTGTGCGCGCTGGAAACGTGATCGCCTGGTTGTACTGGTAGTCACGCGCATCGACGCAGTGGAGCAGCGGTAGCAGCCGCGGGCCGAGGTAGCTGTCGATCGAGAACCACGACACGAACGCCAGGTCCGGGTCGATACGCGTCGTCGCGATGTAGTCGAGCGCATTCTTCGCGAGCACAACGTCGTCTTCGAGAAGGGTGAGGGCGGTCAGGTTCGAGATCTGCGCGGCCCAATGAAGTGCCCTGAAAAACGTTTTAGCCTGCCCCTCCAGCGGGCAGTTGTCTCCATCTGTGAGCAGCCTGTGTCGGCCCTTCCACGCATCCCACGTCAACAGCGCGCGCATGATCGAAGTCGTAGCTCGCGGGATGTTTCGCCCCCTCACGGTCATCACCGCGAGCACGTGCCCTGGATCAGGCTTTGCCAGCCGTCGCACCGATCGCTCGTACATCATCGCCCGCAGCTGCTCCCAGCGCGCGAAGCGATTCGGGATGAGACAGTCGTGCCGCGTAGGCCGCCCCGGTCGAACGACTCGGTACCCGCCTGAGCACGCCAGTTCGTACCAGGCTTCTGCCTCCTCGAATTCGTCGTTCGCGAATGCGGCTTCACCCACGGCGCAGAGTTCGGCGACGTCGGGAGTCACTTCGGCTCCGTGGTGATGGTCAGGACGCCAACTTTCTTGAACTTGGTAGGACCGACCTGTTCTAGTTTCCACCCCTCGATCCACTTCAACGGCCGATGCTTTTTGGCGACGAGCTTTACCGCCTGCTCTTTTGAGGTGCCTTCCGGAACCTCGTACTCGATAGTCAGCTTCACGGCTTCAGCTCTTCAGCGTACTCGTTGAAGACGGCGTCGAACTCCTCGTAGTTCTCCGTCAGCTCCTCATCTGCGTCGATGTCCCGCAGCGCATACGAGGTATGCTTCACTTCGCTGTAGATGAGGTTCGGCGTCTTCGAATGATTTGTGAAGCGCGCACCGTCGTGACTGCCGTACCACCCGTCCGGGCCACGCCAGCAGTGCGTGTAGAGGAAGGCTCGCAGGTTAGGGGGCAGCGAGATCCATTCGTGCGGCGACAGCCAGAAGTCCTTATCTGCTCGCCAACCCGTAACAGCCTCGCCTTGCACGATCGGCCTCGTCGCGAAAATCCCGAAGCCGTGAATTGGCGAGAGCCGAACCTCGACGTGTGGATGAAGGATCACTTCAGCTCGCCGACCTGTACATCAGGCGTCTTGCACAGGGTGGGGTTCTCCACACACCACAGCTTCATGCGCTCGATCATTTTGGGATTCTTCCTGGCAAGGTGCTGCCACCACACCATTTGCGCCGGTCATTCTTGTGCCGACGAGGAAAAATCGTACCGTCCCCGCCGCGCGGCACGTAGCCGGCTATGTACCTGCCGCACGCGGTACAAACAACGACGTCGCGACGTCCAAGTATGTTCATCGTACGCAGCTCGCCCAGTACCGCGACGCCTCCGCGCACGCGCGTATGTGCGTCGGCCGATCGCCGGGCTGGTTCCAGCGCAGCGGATTCGCGCTCAGCGCTCCGTACAGAGCGTCGTTGTTCACCCGTTTGCCGTCGAGGTACGCTTGTGCCAGAGCGTCGAGGCGCGTCTCAGGAATCTCGAACACGGGCGACCCCCTTGCATAGTCGCGTCGCGCGAGGTTCAGCTGCCAGGTAACGCACGCGGGTGTGAGGGGGCCGAGATGCGGTCCGGCATGCGGAGCCCAGAGCTTGCGCTTCGTCGCAACCAGCCCTTCGAGATCGTTGGGGGTGTACGTGCCGGTTCGCCAGTCGGGCAGGTACTTGTCGAGCATCTTGACATAGTCGACGGTCTTGTAGAGTGCGCCGTCCGAGTGCCAGAGGTAGCCGTAGTCGGGATCAGTCGAGAGCGCGGAGCAGGTCCAATAGTTCAACCTGTCGCCGACACGTACAGCCTGCTTCCCATCTCCGAGTCGCCACGACCAAATGAACCCGCCTTCGAGATCGAGTGCTTCAGCCGCAGCCACGAAGTTCGATGGCGCGTAGAAGAGTTGATCATCGACGGCGAGGGCGGTGTACATCGAGTCGTTGATGGCCTGATAGATGTCCTCACCGAGCGGCAACCCCCCATCGACACCGTTCACTGTCAGCTCGTCGTACTCGCCTTCCTCCCGCAGCTTCTTGTATGCAGCGATGTGCAGCTCAGAGGATGCCTTCGCCAGCACCACGATCTGATCGATCCCCGTGCAGTGGTCCTTCACGCTCCGCAGCAGGCTGTCGCACTGGAGCGCGCGGTCCTTCGAGAAGACGACGAGGGTGATCATCAGGGTTTCCGCAACATCTCGGCGCGCACAGCTTTGACGGCTTTTCGCACGCGTCTCTCGTCGGGCTCCTCTTCGATGCCGCCGAACATCCAGCCCTGTGACTCGCCTAGCTCATTGTCGAGCATAGCCACAATCACGCTGTAGACATAGCTGCGCGCCTCAGCTTGCGGCCTCCGCCCGCTCGCACCAGAGAATTTCAGCTTGGCCACTACTCCCCTCCCAGCAGCACGATTCCAGCCATCGCGACAGCGAGCCCGACACCGTGCCGTAGCGTCATCGCCTCTCGATAGACCACCAGCCCAAGCACAATGACGGCGATGCAGTTCGATAGGTCGCAGAGCACACCCATTCGCGCGAGCTGCCCGGCACCGCTCCTCAGTGTCGCGATCCAGGTGATGTTCGCGAGCGAGTAGATCAGCATCGCAGCAACGACCCATCGAGGCCCACCTGTCACCAGCGCCCGCTTCGCGGCAACGCTGCCGAGGGACGAGACGACGACGTCAACGAGTAGGAGCAGCCAGACGAGGGGCATGTTGGGCGTCACGGCTTCGCCTCGCCGGCAACGACACGAATGACGCGTACGTTCTGGAACGTGGTTGGCCCAGGCTGCTCCAGCCGAGTACAGAACTGCACCTCCTTGATGGTCCATTTTCTGGGCGTGAGCTGCTGCGCCAACGCTCGCCAGGCTTTCTCGGTTTCGTCTGGGTCGTCCACCGTGATCTCGTACTCGATACGAACCTTCATCGCGGCGGCCTGATCATGTAGGCGAAGAGCACGAACTCGACGACGAGCGTACCGACGACTCCGATCACTACGCCGAGTAGGACGTCGTCCACTACAGCTTCTCCAGCCGCTGGTATGGCTTCTTGACCAAGATCAGGTCGCGCACCCTAACCTGTTCGTCGGAGTTGACGTGATGGTCTCCGAGCGGGTTGTCTTCTGTATACTCGTAGAGCACTTGCGGCACGTACACAGCGCGCTCAGCGGCCATTTCCAGCATCGGGATCATGAGCGCAACATCTCCAGCCGTCTTGAACCACTCGCCATCGTGCTGAAAGTCGTCCTGGTTGATCTTGTCGAACAGCTCTTTCTTGAACGTCTTCGGATGCGATGCCGCCCACGGGTAGGAGCGGAAGGCGCTCGCCTCGACGATCCGATGCGGGTATGGAGGCATCCAGTTCGGGCGTCCATCCGACGTCACGAAGTTTCCGTATGTCATCCAGGCACCAGCTGCGTACACGGTGTCCAGCAAATCGAGAGCGCCGGGCTTTAGCTTGTCATCCCCGTCCACAATCACGACCACGTCGTCAGGCTGGCCGTGCGTACGGATTGCCTCAGCGATGTTGCGGAGCGAGTAGTTCCGTCCCCCGTGCGTGCGCGCATGGATTCGTCCACCACCCCGCGCCACAGCCCGGCAAGCAATCGAGAACGTCTCATCGTCGCTGCCGTCGTCCATGAGGGCGCAAAAGAGCGGCCGCGTCTGTTGCATGATCGATTCGAGGCACGCATCGACGAACTTCTCTGCGTTCCGCACAGCCACCACGATGAGATATCGTCGTGGTGGCTCGGCTGCACGCGTGAGGTTTGGGTACAGCTCGCTGGCGATCTCCACGCAGCGCTTTCCTCTACCTTCCGCGAGTCCGGTAGTCACGTAGCACGACGCCGGGCTGACAACCTTTAGCGAGGCGTCGTACCAGCGTTCGGCATTCTCTAGATCGCTCTCTGCTGCTGCGATCTCCCCAAGCAAGCACAGCGTGTCCGTTCGTACAACATCGCCCAGTGAGCGCAGTGCCCAGACTCGCGCGCGTCCGTAGTCGTTGGCACTGTAATAGGTGGCTGCGAGTTTGAGCGCGAGCCCTGCACGGTGATCATCAAACCCCCTGAGACGGGGTGTACGGTCACGAAATTCGAGCAGTAGTGCGTCGGCGATCTCAAGCTGGTTTGCTTGGATGGCAGATTCGATCTGGAGAATAAGTCCGGCCGCGCTCGGGAGCCGAACCGGAACGCGCGCAGGCAACCCCAGCATCAACTCAGTGAACTTCCGCGACTGGTTGTAGGCGTCGAGGCGCTCTTCGACAAAGTGGCGGTAGACGCCGGAGTGATACGCTCCTGGGGGTTCGAGACGCTGCCACCGAGTCAGCTTGTCCAGCTCGTCCAGCCCCAACCACAGCACGCACTTACCGGTCACGTCCGATTCCCAGTTCAGCTTCGCTCCCGGTGTGTCGTGGATCAGCGGCTTGATCCCCATCGCCATCGCCTCAGCGATCGTGTACCCGAGTGACTCCCAGTTCGAGGCGCTCAGGAGATAGTTGGCATCGATCTCATCCAACCACCTCACCGTGTCGACCTGCGGATGGATCGTCACGTTGTCAGGCTTCGTGTATTCGAGGTAGCGTTTAAGGCGCGGCTCGGGGAGCGCGAGCGCGACGTGGAGCTGGATGTCGGGCCGCCGTCGCGCCCATTCGAACGCGAGCTGATAGCCCTTGTCGGCCACGCCGCGCGCGACCAGCGCGACAACGGGTCCCGGCTTGCGTTCTTTGAAGGGGATGCTGTTGACGTCGACACCGCTCGGGATGACATGCGAGCGGAACCCGCGCAGCCCCGGTAGCTGGCTCTCCACAAGCTGCTTGAGGAACGGGCTCTCGTACACGAGCGCGTCGACGTTCGACCATTCGAGCCGATCGAGCGGCCCGAACGCCTCGAATCCGCGCAGACGTACGACCAAGCGCTTGCAGACGCCGGACGCCGCCGCCTCGAACGCATCCTCGTTTGCCCACTCAGTCCATACAGCATCGGCGGGCGCGCACAGGCGATCGTCGAAGCCGCGGGCGATCGTGACTTCATGTCCGGCGCCGCGCAGGTACTCGACCAGGTAGCGGGAGAAGTACGCGGGCGAGCCGGGCCCGGTCGCGACGATTGCGGTCGAGTCGAGGACGACGAGCTTCACGCAGACCTCGCAGCAGATTCCAGGACTGTTTCCATGTTTTCCATGCCGATCTTCACGTTCAAGAATAGCGCCTGCAGCAGCTCACTCTCGGGCGTACCGGCGTTCCACCAGTAGCCCCCTGTCGCTTGCCAGCGCCGCCACACACGAAGCGCGGAAAACAGCAGCCGGCGCGACTTCTTGTTCACGATGGCGAATGCTAGAGTGCTGGCACTTCGGCGTCAAGGGCGTTATCCTGCCGCGCATGTCACAACCTCGTTTTGCACTCATCGGCGCCGCTGGCTTCGTCGCCCCCCGCCACATGCAGGCCATCAAGGACGTAGGTGGCAAGCTCGTCGCCGCGCTCGACCCGCACGATGCTGTGGGCGTGCTGGATCGGTTCGACCGCGAAACCGAGTTCTTCACTGAGCCCGAGCGCTTCGAGCGGCACCTAGAGAAGCTGCGTCGTGAAGGCAATGGCGTCGACTGGCTGTCTGTATGCTCGCCGAACTACCTGCACGACACACACATTCGGATGGGGTTGCGGGTGGGCGCGCGCGTGATCTGCGAGAAGCCCCTGGTGCTCGATCCGAAGAATTTGGACGCTCTAGCCTACGACGAGCAGGCGGCAAACCAAGCCGCGAACATCGGTGTGGACAACCGCCAGGTCTTCACCGTCCTGCAGCTCCGTCACGCGAAGCTGCTGCAAGGTCTCCGTGACGAGGCCACGCACGTACGTCTGCACTACATCACACCCCGCGGTCGCTGGTTCGCCCGGAGCTGGAAGGGCGATTCTGAGAAGAGCGGCGGCCTGCTGACCAACATCGGCATTCACATGCTCGACTTCCTGTTGTGGAAGTTCGGCGCGGAGCGAAAGACGCATGTCGACACGCGTCTTCCTGACTTGGTAGCCGGCACATCATCGTTCGAGCGCGCAGCGACCGTAGACTGGACGCTCTCGACGGGCGAGACCGCGTCCGGGCGATCGGAGCGCTGGATCGAGATGTACGGCCAACGGGTCGAGTTCGCCGGCTTCGAGAGCCTGCACAGCGCGGTCTACCGCGAGACGCTCGCCGGGCGTGGACACGGGCTTGAGGACGCGCGCCCGGCAGTGGAGCTGGCCGCACGGCTGCGCTGACATTTGCACTTGTCGCAGCGCCGGGTCTTCGGCCCGTGCTCGACAAATAGATGTCGGCAGCCGCAGCGCCGTGACTCGCCATCGAGGTATTCGAGAATCTTCCGCGCGATGGCGATGGTACTCGTATCGCCATCGATGATCTCGCGAAGCGCAGCTCGAACAGCAGGATCGGCAGCGAGGCTCATTCCTTAGCTGCACACCGAGTTGCAGTACGTTGGCGCTGTCAGCGCGAGCCCTGATGTCCCTGTGCACGCCGCCTGCCCACTCGCACACCCTAGCTCGGCACAACAGTTGACGGTCGTCGCGACACACGCGCCGGCTTTGCACGCGTAGTTCGTGGAGACACAGGAACGCTGGCCGACAAAGTTCGGCACCCCGTCACACAGTCCGCCGCCACACTGTGTGCCGTCTGCGGTAGGTACGGGCGCCCCGTTCACGCACGTCGTGCACGATGTCGGCACACAGCCAGCATCGACCGAGGCGTCGACCTGCTGCCCGCCCGCGCCGCCCATAGCTTCGTGATCCGCGCCGGCATCAATCGCCGCCCCGCCCGCGCTGCCCTGACCTGTGTCGAGCTGGCCGGCGCTCCCGCCGGTACCTGCATCATCACGTCGGGCGTCGACAGACCCGCATCCCATCGTCGACAACAGCACCAGCAACAACAGTACGCGTTTCATGACTAGCTCCCTTCGAAGTCGTGGTCTTCATCGTGGTGCGGCGGCCGTGCACAGCTGCGACCGACGGTAGCGCAGTTCGGGCACGGCTGGCCCTGAACGAAGCATTCACCCTCATCCTCACCGTACCCGCAGCTGGCACAGTGCACGGCCATGAGATAGCCGGCGTGTGTTTCAGTTCCGTTTCTTTGTGGCGCGGGGCCGATCCTCGCACCCTCCGGGTCGGCTCGGACAGGTTCATCGGCGGGCTCGGCAGGTGCGACCGCCTCGATCTGCCTCGGGGCGTGCATTCGCAGGAACGCGATCGAAGCGGCAAGGGCATTCCCGAGAGATGCGTTGGCCATCGTCGCAGAGCCGCCCGGAACGGCAACCGAGCAGACGAAGACGGTTCCCTGATGGCGGGATGCGATTCGGATCGTTCCCTGGACCAAGGCCAGCTGGACGCCCAGCTCTTCGATTGATGCGTGATCGGTGATCATGTCGATGTCTCCTTCAAGAACAGGACGATTGTCGTGCAATGGTGGGTCGAGTCTGACGATTGCAGCACCTGCTGCGCGACCACTTCGAGCTGTGGATGCTGCACGAGCCACTCTGTGAGCGTCTCGCCGAGCTGCTCGCGGGCCTCGTGACGGGTCGCCACGAATGTCTTCACGGTCGTGTAGCCAGCAAGCCCTGTGTGTAGTGGCGCCGCAGGCGAGCCCTGCCCCATCGCCGCCAGGACATCGTGCGCGGGGTGCGAGCCCTGCCCGCCGATCCCGCGAGCGTACGGACACCTCGGATCAACACAAACGCAGGATGCCATCAGATCCTCCGCGCCGCGTGGTACGTCACCGGGGCCTGGTGCTGTGCAGGGCCTGGTCGCTCCACGATGTCGCCGAAGCCGCCGGCCGCGTAGATGACCACGCCGACGATGGCCGCGACCAGCGCGAATTCGAGGGCAAAAATCACGACGTGCCAGAGGAACCGGCCCGCGAGCGCCGCCGCGATGATGGCCAGCACGATGCCGAGTGGGGAGCACAGAAACGAGATGATGGGGTCCATGGGTCAGGTTCCTTTCAGAGGTTGCGGTCGATACGAGCTTCGCGGAGATCTTCTCGGCGCAGGATTTCTCTTTCGAATGCACGAATGACGCCAGCTGCGTTTCTCTGTATGGCTATGTCTCTGAACATCTTGAGCGCTCGAACAAGCTCAGCATCCGTCCATTCAGTGAGCTGCGCGCTCGCGTCGAACGGCAAGGGCTCCACCTGCCAGAATTTCCCGATCTGATCGCCGTACGACGCCTTGAGGAACGCAGCTGCCTTGTCCTCATGGGGTGGCCGCGCACGAGGGTTTCGCTTGGCGTCGGCAATCGCTCGTTTCACGCGCATTCGCTCTGCGTTAGTGGTTTCTGGCGCAGCTTCTTTTGATAGAGCGTCAAGCGCAGACACGACCTCCAAAGGCAGGCTCGACAGCTCACGATCCTTGTGCGCTACGATAGTGTTCACGAACTCCTGCTCGGTCCTGGGCACAACCTTTGTACCCGTCCACGAGCCGTCAGCCTTCCGTCGTGCGACCAGCGATCTGCTGCGCCAGGTGCGCTCGTAAACGAGGAGCCCGCCCGCCTCCCCGCCATCGTCATACTTCGTGTACGTGATAGTGGGGCACACGCTAGTAGGAGCGAAGTACGCCCGCAGTGTCTCCGTCGTCGCGTCCGGGGGCGTGTGCTGGATCTTCATGGGTCAGGTTCCCTTCAGGATAGAGATCGGTCGAACGGTGACGTAGTCGCTCGGCGGGGAGCGGAGCCCGGTGATCAGATGAGGCTCGGGCAGGTAGATGACGTCGTGGAACTGCGTCTCGGGTGGGAGGACCGCATCGAGCTGCACGTGCACGTCGGGGCTCTTGCCATTGTTCACGTGCAGCACGATGCGGAGGATCTTCACAGCTAGGCCGTTGCCGCTTCTTCGGCCGGGGCCGAGCCGATCAGCTTCGCCGTCGCGACCGCTGCCTGCAGCGACTCCAGCCGCTCAGTGATCTTCATCTTCTGCCCGACCAGCTCCTCGTACGAGCCGACCTTCGCGAGCAGCTCGGCGATGCGCGTCTTGCGGGTCTCGATGGCGCGGTCGCCCAGGCCCGCCATGATCTCGTCGTTGATCTTCTGCGCCTCCTGCTCGGCCTCCGCGGTCACGGCGTCGATGATGGCGGCGACCGCCTCGTCGTTGCGCATCGCCGGGATGCGGAAGACCTTGTGGTCGCTGACAGACTGGATCGCGTTGGCGGCCTTGTTCCAGAAGTCCATCGCCGGGCGCGGAATGAAGTAGACGCCGCCTGAGTCGCGCAGCGTGACAGCACCCTGCTTGTAGGCGAGGCTGACCAGCCAGCCGGTGATGTCCTCGGGGGCGAAGAGGCCCTGCTGAGCGGAGAACCTCGCCATTACAGTCTCAGCGATCTGCTGCGTCTGCGCAGATGTCCCATCAGCAGGAAAGAAGTGCGGGCCGAGATCCTTGACGAAGGAAACGATCTCCAACGTCTTGTACGTCGGAGTCTCGCCTTCCTGCACGATCTCCTCGACCACGGCCCAGGTCGATGCCTCCACCTGGGGTCGAATGAGCGTGCGCCGCTCCGTCTTGTCGTTGACGGTCACCCGCTTGGCGAGGTCGAGCACCGCGCGGCGCAGCGCCGTCTCGGGCTCGGGCACCTTGCGGAACAGCTTCTCATCGAGCCCTGCCGCGTCCCACGCTGCCTTCATGGTGGCGATCGACACGGAGCCGCTCGCGCGCCAGTAGGACACGGCGCCGCAGACGCCAGCTGCTTCGGGGGTAATCATCAGGTCGTTGTCGGGATTGGTCTTCATCGCTATCTCCTTCACACAGGTTGAGGGGGTATCGGTCTTTACTGCTGCAGCTCACGTGCCAGCGCTCTGTCGATCGCGTCGAGCAAGTGAGGCACCGCCCACTGTCCGAGTGTCACCGCCGGGCGACGGCACCGAGCTTCTTGTCCTTCTTGTCGACCGTATAGTTGCCTGGCTTGGTCGCAGTCGAGCGGCACCAGCAACAAACCGTCGTCCAGAAGTCGCCACAGTGGTGGCCACACGTTCGCGGGCTTTTCCAGCATGCACCGGACGGCAGGCCGTCCCTGCACGACATGCAGCCTTCAGTTTGTGCTGCCATAGGACTAGCGCAGCCCTGCGTTCAGCTGTTCGCACACGACGCCCGCGACGCCGGGGCGGGGCTCCAGTTCGAGCTGGGCGTCTACGCACTTCGCGTTGGTCGGCCGCGAGAAGAGCGCGAAGTGCGCCTCACGGCCCTTCTTGAGCGTCGCGGTGAACTCGATCTCGCGGCCCTTGAGCGGGCCCTCGTTGAAGCTGTGCCCCTCGACCGTAGCGGGCTTCGTGCCCCAGCAGAGCCAGGTACCGGCAGGGGTCGTGACCTTGACGGTCATCTTGATGGAGACGCCGAAGTCGCCCTCGAAGGTCTTCGTGCTGATGACGACGCCGCGGATCTTCTGGCGGCCCTCCGGCGGCGCCGGGACGTTGGCTTCGGTGGGGCGCGCCGGGCAGAGCTGCTGGCTCTGGAGCCGGAACGCGAGCGCGATCTGGGCGGGCGAGAGCGAGCGGTACTGCCGGAGCTTGTCGGCGAGATCGTTCGTGATGCGGTGGCCGCAGGCGAGCGCCTCGCGGAGGCCCTCATGCTTGTCGAGGTAGCGCTCGAAGTCGTGCTTGTTCTTCGCAGCCTGGATGACAGCGGCGTTCGCGCGCTTGTGCGCCTCGAAGGCGGCGTCGAACGAGGCGAAGTCGGCGAGGATCTCGTACTTCCGCGCGCACTCGTGGCCCATCTTGATGAACTGCCCGGTGGGTGTGTGCTTGAACAGCACGCCGAAGCGGTAGTTCGCGCCGCACACCTGGCAGCCGCCGCTCTCACGGTCGATGCTGACCATGCCGCCAGCCTGCACAGCAGGTGAGGTCAGCAGCTCCATGTTGTACGGTGGCTCGTAGGCGCCGCCGTACGCGAAGAACCCAAAACAGTCGTAGTCGGCCGGGATGATGGCTCCAGGGCGGTGCGGGTCGGTTCGCTTGGTCTTCATCGGCTGGGTTCCTCCGAAGCCAGGAACATAGCACGATTGATACCATCGGGTCACCCTAGTAACCGTCGCGCGAATGGGCTCCATAGAAAGAGGCGCAAAGTCACCCTGGTGACTGGTGTGGCGTAAACGCGCCAGTAAACCCGCACAGGCTGGGCGGATTTGATACGGTTGAGGCTTCACACAGGCCAAAAGCTGCTACAGGAGTTGGAACGCCGTGTGCTATGTTCCTGGCTCGTCACCGAAACCTGCCCAAGGAGACCCGACCAATGAACCAGAAAATCTTGCACGCTCTCTTCTTCTGCCCGAGTCCTGAAGGGCACTGGGGCCTGCCCGGTCTCCTTCATGGAGAGCCCGGCACCGGCAAGACGTCCAACGTCCGCGCGGTGTCGAAGTCGTCTGGCCTCTTCGCCTATCGCATCTCACCAGGCGAGCGCGGCGAGGGTCAGTTCGGAGTTGTGCCCGTACCGCACGCTGACGGTTTCCTGCGGTACCCTCCGCCCGATTGGGCAGTCCAGCTGGAGAACGGCGGGATCCTCTTCGTGGACGAGATCAACACGGCCCCGCCCGCCCTGCAGGCCGCGCTGCTCGGCCTCGTCCAGCTCCGCACGCTCGGCTCGTTCGTCTTCAACAAGCGCGTTCGGGTCATTGGCGCCGCCAACAGCACGGGAGACGCGGCCGGTGGCTGGGACCTCCCTCCGGCGCTCGCCAACCGCTTCGGGCACTACAACTTCGAAGGGCTCGACCCGTCGTCCTGGGTCGAGGGCCTGCTTGGCGGCTTCGGCTCCGACACGACGTCCACCAGCGCGCCCAATCCCGAAGCCGAGGAGGCTCGCGTGATGGCAGCGTGGCCCGCCGCGGAGGCGCACTCCCGCGGCCTCATCGGCGGCTTCATCTTCCGCCGCCCCGAGCTGCTCCACAAGCGTCCCGAGAAGGCCAGCGCGCAGGCGTCGATGGCATGGCCCTCGCGGCGCTCGGTCGAGTATGCCGCCACTGCGCTCACGTCGGCTCGTGTGCACGGCCTCAACGAGATCGACACCGATGAGCTGATCGGCGGCTTCGTGGGGCAGAGCTGGGTGGCCGAGTTCCGCGTCTGGCAGAACAACGTCGACCTGCCCGATCCCGCGGAGCTGCTCGACGGCAAGGTGAAGTTCACGCACGACGAACGCCGCCCGGATCGCTCGCTCGCGGTTTTGAGTGCGTGCGCGTCGCTCGTCATCCCCGAGAAGGCCGCCAACCGCGGGCCCCGCGCTGCCAACTGCTGGCGCCTCATCGACCAGGTCAGCAAGACCACCGCGGACATCGCTGTCCCTGCGGCGCGCGCCCTCTGCATCGCGCGGGTGCTGGAGCCCGTCATCGGGGCCAAGGAGTTCGCCACGAGCGGCAAGCCGGCGCTCTCCCGGATGCTGCCGCTCCTCAACGAGACGTTCTAGATCCGGCGCGACGATTGCACTAAGGAGCAACCACCATGGCACTCAGTCCCCGAGACAAGTTGGCAGCAGGCATGATTCGCGTTGTCGATCCCGGCAAGCGGAAGGACGGCAACTCGATCGGGATCGCTCCGTACTTCGGGGTGCTCCTGCGCGGGCTCATCCGCCGCGAGATCTCGCCCGAGCAGCACGTGATCATGGAGGCGCTCGGCATGCCCGCCACACTCGCTGTCAGCCGGGACGGGGTCTTGTGGTGGAGCCCGAAGTTCGTCGCGAGCATCACGAGCGACGAGCTGGCCGGCGTGCTTGTGCATGAGGCAATGCACCTCGCGCTCAAGCACGCCGACCGCGCCACAGCTCTCGGCATCAAGCCCGAGCCGTCGAACGAGATGTTCTCGAAGGCGCGGCGGTGGAACTGGGCAGGGGATCTCGCGATCAACACCGACGTGCGCAAGTTCGCCGCGCTGCCGAAGGACGGACTCTTCCCCGAGCAGTTCAAGTTCCCCGAGGGGCTGACTGCTGAGGTGTACTACAAGCTCCTCGAAGAGTGGGAGAAGAAGCAGCCGAAGCAGCCGCAGGGCGGGCAAGGCTCGGGGCAGGGGCAGGGCGCGCCGGGCAAGGGCCAGCCCCAGGCGGGCGTCACCGGGGGCCACTGCGGCGGCTGTGCGCAGCACCCGATCCCTGGCGAGCCCGACCCGACCGGGAAGCCTGGCGAGGGGCGCTCTGAGGCCGAGCTGGAGCGCATGCGGCGCGCGACCGCCGAGGCAGTGAAGGACTATGCCTCGAAGAGGCGCGGAACCGTCCCGTCGAGCCTGGAGCGCTGGGCCGACGAGATGCTCAAGCCGGCGAAGATCCCGTGGCGCACGAAGCTCGCACGGGTCATCCGCGGCGCTGTCGCCTACCGGAGTGGATCGGCCGATCTCACGTGGGGGAAGGTGTCGCGGCGCCAGGCCGGTGTCGGCTTCGGCGTGGGCCGCCCGGTCGTCCCCGCGCTGCACGCGCCACAGCCCGAGGTCGCGTGTGTCATCGATACGAGCGGCAGCATGGGCGACGAGCAGCTCGCGGAGGCGTTGTCAGAGGTACAAGGTGTGCTCAAGGCCGTGGGCTCGAACATCACGCTGTGCATCTGCGACGCCGAGGTACATGGCATCAAGCCGATCGCCAACATCAGGCAGGCGCGCTCGATGATGAAGGGTGGCGGCGGCACGGCCATGGCGCCCGCACTCGAAGCGGTCTCGCAGCTGAAGAACAAGATCACGGTGTGCGTGGTCGTGACGGACGGCTACATCGACCAGCCGGACGAGCCGGGGTTTCATACCATCTGGGCGATTGTTGGAGGCAACAAGAACTTCACGATGCCTTACGGCGACGTGGTCTGGGTCGAGGACGACGCGTGAACCGGTCGGCGCGCGCTCCCGAACTGATCAACAAGGCCCTCGACCGGGGGCACGTGCGCCTCGCGCTGTTCGCGATGGCGTACATCAGCCGCGAGCACGGTGGGTCTGGGATACAGTCCATCAAGCACCAGCTCTCGTTCGCCCTCCCTGCCATCAGGGCAGCGGAAACACTGATCGAGAAAGGGGGTCTCAAGGCCACGGGTGTGCCTGTCATGCTCGCTGCCGAGCCGTTCATGAGGAGGCTGATGGAGCTTCACCGCATGCACTACACGCACTTCGCCCATCCTGAAGATATCGACAGGTCAATAGCGCTCGACGAGATGCTCGCAGCGGGTGTTTCTGTCGACAAGTCCGCGCTCGGCGCGTTCGTGCCGGCGTGGGCAGTCGAGGCGCGAAGGCTGGGACGGCTACAGGAGGTCGCGCTCGACTCTGAGCTGCAGGACAGCCTCACCGCCGAGCTGCTGCTGCGAGGTGAGGTGTGAAGCCCGGCGCGTATCGCGAGAAGACCGGCCCTGCGTGGTACTGCAACTGCGGCAACCCACGCGGGTTCGACGCGAGCGTCTTTCGCGCGCAGGGTCTCGTACCGTTGCAGATCATCGAGATGTACCGTCAGATGGTTCGAGCCGCTGGGTTCGAGCCGAGGACCGGGCACGACGACCACAAAGGCGACAAGTGGCTGTGGGTCCATCCGGCACTCGCGTGGCTGATTCCGAGTGACCTTCCGCCCACACAACGGGTCGCCGCGTGCATCAAACTCGGCGCGATGCCCCTGCCCGAACGTCTCGCCAAGCTCGACGAGCTGCTCGCCGTCATGTACCTGGCTGGCCCCGAAACTGCAATCGAGACTGTGCTGCCATGAAAACCCACAGCGAGCATGCCGAGCAGTTACGGGCAGCATTCCCACGGCATCCGTTCCTGGTGCTGCGCGCACTCAGGTACATCGTGCGCGTGCGTGCACACCTGCCTGTGGCGAACGGTGCATACAATTCACTGCTCGTTCACGCAAATCACCTAGATACGAAGAAGGTGACGCTGCTGCGTCGAGGTGACCTGGTTAGCACCACGGCGCCCCCACGAGTGGTGTTGCGCGAGTTGGCAGTACGCCTGAAGGGTCTTCCAGTCGGAGCTAAGCTGCCATGAAAACCAACGACACCCAGTTCGACGACGCCCTCAAGCAACTCGCGCGCAGCCTTCGCACAGTCGGTGGCACAGCCGCCCGCCCTATCGCTCGGCGCCACGCCCGTCAGCGCGTGCTCAAAGAGCTGCGTCGCGTGCGCGCCTTGCTCGATGAGAAGGCCCCGGCGATCATACGGCGCGGTAAGATCAAGCGCCGCACGCCCGAGGAGCGCGTCAAGCTGCTCGAACGAACCGGCTGGTCAGAAGTGGACGTCGTACAGGCAGCGCGATTCGCAGCCGCGGGCGTCAGGATCAAGCGCATTACCTGGACGGTCCAGACAGAGACTGTGCAACCAGCGAAGTACGTCAATGGCAAGGGCTGGGTGCAGCAGCCATCCATCATCAGCAAGCATGACGAAGAACGGCTGTTCGTTCCGGAGTGGGCAGGCGCAATCGGTCTCGACCAGACCAAGCTCCGCGCCGCGAAAAAGGACCCACTGCTGCGCAGGAGCGTGGTCGCCGCGAAGATGCTGCAGGAGTCAGTGTAGAGCGCCCAAACAGAGGAGACGAACATGGACACGAGAGAGATCAAGGTCGCGAAGGGGACGAAGATAACGCACACAGTCCCCAACGAAAACGGTGGCGGTCGGACGTTCGGGCGGACGACGACAACCCAAGACGATGACGGTCGCAACGCGTTTACTCCGGACTTTAGCCTCAGGCTGGACTTCGAAGGCAAGACTTGGGTCCGCGGCTGGACAGGCAAGGCCGTCACGGCGCTCAAACGGGCCGTCGCCGCCGAGGATCGTAAGCGCAGGCTCGACAAAGCGAAGGCCGATCGCGCACGCGACAAGGAGCACGAGGACCGCGTGGTCAAATGCCTTCGGCAGGCGGCGGTTGCCGTGAAGCGCGCGAAGCTGCCCCGTGAGCTGCGGGTAGCCGCATTCGCGGCGCAGTTCCCTGGCTCGATGATGCCCTTCATGATGTATCGCTGAGGACTGGACCTCCCATGGCTCTCCCTGTCGTCGTCGGGTCGCGCGTGTCGACCATCTATCTGCCCACCGACTCGCCGGTCGAGACGCGCACAGGGTCCGTAACTGTCCTCGGCAGCGAGGTGAGCAACGGCAACGGCAACAGCTACGGCTGGATCGCCTTCGCTGTGCAGCTCGACGACATCGGTGACGGAGGCTACAGGACAGTCTGTTTCGCGCAGGAGCGTGGCATCAAGTGGGAGATGAATGAAGATCTCCTCACGCGCAGCACCCTGATCGCCGCCTATCTCCTGCATGCGTCATCTCAATGAGTCGTCGCCGGGGAGCGTACGTAACGAAGTCGGGGCGGGTTTCTCGCTACGCGCTCGTGGCCACGTACTGGGTTCCATCCGACAAGGACATACGCTACGAAAATATCGTCGATCTGCGTCCGCTCGACATCGCGCTCTACCCGCCGTCGCGGAAGTACAAGCGACAGACGCTTCGTTGCAGCTGCGGCTCCGGCGAGTACATCTGCTGGCCGATCGGCGAGACACTCCCCTCACCATGTTGGCATCTCGCCGCGCTCATCACCGGGCGCCTCACGACCAGGCAGAACTCTCAGCTCGTGCGCGCACCGGACGGACCCGATTCCATCTACCTCGCAGATCTCACTCCCATCGGCCAGCAGCTCTTCGGCCATCTCGTTTCGCAGCGGCTACTGCAGGAGTCTTCCCAATGAGCGTTCATGAGTACCTCACGCAAGCACAGACGATCAGGTCCATGATCGATGTCCTCCCTGAGTGCTGGCTCATCGTAGCCAACGGCGTCTATCAGCGCGCTGAGGAATACACCGTCATTGCCGTGTTCGACACGATGGCACAGGCAGAAAACTATGTTGATGCAAGCACACTGCCGCCCGAGTACATGGGCATCAACGTACACGGCTATTATCGTGCTTTTCGACCTGACTCGTTGCTGTGGGACTACAACCCCACACTGTACACAGGAGTGCCAACCGACAGCCGACACGCGATCGTGCATCGACTGCGTGGGCTTGTAGATTTGTCCGTTCCCACCAATCCCATTCCACCTACTGGACCGGTCCCGCCAGACGTGTTTGCGACTGAAGCCGCTCGGCGGCTCGCGGAGTCTGGAGGATGAGCGCCGTCGTCGAAGGCGACAAGATCTTCGCCGCGCCTGCCTTTCATGAGCCTGCAGTCGTCCCAGGAACTGTAGAGCGTACTGGACCAACCGCATTTCTGTGGCGCGGTGACACGCGCGCGATCTCGGGTCTCGCCCTGCTCAGTGATGAAGGTTACGTCTGGTGCCGAGGCGATGAAGAGTCGCGAGACGCGCTGGTAGCCGCGCGCAGGCTGATTCTGTCGGAGGTACGATGATTTCCAGACTCAAAGTCGCATGGCTCGTATTTTTCCTTGCCTGGAGCGTCTTCAGGATCGCTGGCAACGAGCCTGCTCGTCGCGCCGCTCTTGCTGTTTCGATCATCGCCTGGCTCGCGTGGGGCATAGCGGAGTCCATCCAGAAACGAAAGGGGCCACGACCATGACCATCTGGAACGCCTACCACCGTGCCGCGAAGCTCGCCCAGTCGCACCTACTCGCCGACGCGCGCACGGCGGCGCTCGATGTCATCACGTCACGGCGCGTTCGGCTCGGCAACCTCAGCACGCCGTGGCGGGCCTGCGGCGCACGCGCCGCGAAGCTCACGATGGACCGGGGCTTCGCAGCAGCCGTAGCTCGCATCGAGGCGCGCGACCGGATGCTGTTCGACCCGTTCGAGGCCGAAGAGGAGCGCAGGATCGAAGCGGTCTTCGCAAAGAGGCGCGCGGCGAGGCTCCAATGAAGTGGTTGCTCCTGGCGACTGTCATCGAAGATCCCGGCTACACCAACCGGGTATCACACGTGCATATGAGCGTTGAGCGGGATCGGCTGCGCTGTACATGTCGGTGGGGGCCGATGGCCGGAGGGCCGATAGCCTACGTGTCCAGCAACATCGAGATGCCATCACGCGATGAGGCGTGCAATCACGTACGTGGGTTGTTTGAGCCGGGCTTCGTCGGCGTCGCAACGGTCAACTTCACTCAGGCAGGTCGCGAAGAATTCGAGTGGCGCTACGCGGTCAGGAAGCTCGCGCTGAGCGCACCATGAAGAAGCTGCTCGCACGCATCCGCATCCAGGCCGCGCAGCTCAAAAACAACGAGATGTGGCACGAGCTTACGTACGAGTCGAGTCGCATTGTTCGCTGCAGCTGCGGGGGCTGCGTCGAAGACGATCCAGGGACCGGCGAGTACGACGGCGGGGGCTGCTCGCACATCGTGGCGTTCTACGCTGGGCTCGTGACGGAGGACGAGCAAGAAGCGGGCACCAGGATCGACCCTCCGCGGTTGGGGCAGCGCCTCGCGGGCCCCTGGCTCGTGCAGCTCACTCCTGCGGCCCGAGAGCTTTTCTCTTGGCGCTGGGCAGCCAAGAAGTTGGCCTCAAGCTAAGATACTGGCCTACCGAAGAGACATCTCAATGTGCACAGCTGAGGACCACGACAGGCTTCGGGCGGACCCGATCGAGTTCCGTCAGCGGACGGTCCTCATGGGGATGCAGCTGGCCGAGAACGGCAATCCTGAACTCGAACTCCGCAACTGCTGTGAATGCGGCAGCACACTCGCTCTCGAACACACTGTGCCGGTGGAGCACGGTGGGCCTGGGACACCGCGGTAACTGGGGTGTTGACGCAGGCACAGAAACTGCTATGTTCCTGGCGTGGAGGTAGGGACCATGGCGAGTCACATCTCAGTCGACACTGCGATCCTAGTTCACAACACACACGACATTGGCGAGCTGGTGGCTGGTGGGGTGTATCTGGCGCGCGTAGTGCGATTGCACCCGGCCGGGTTCACTGTGGAGGTCCGTCCGCGTCTCGAAGCTGATCGCGAGTACGCCGACGAGGGCAGCACTTGGTGCCGGTCGACTCTCGGCTCCGAAGCCGACGCCTTCCGCGCCAAGCACGCCGGGAGCGCTTCGTCATGACCCGCCTCGGCGAGTGCGCGAACTGCGGCTCCGACGTCATGCTGGTCAACTTCGACAACGCGAACGGTTGCCGCTTCTGCATCAGCTGCAGCCGGCGGGGGCCCGACGCCATCCTGGTCGAGGAGGCCGCCTTCGCCGCCGCGGAGGAGCCCACCCTGGTCACCTTGTCGCCCGAGGAGCCCACGCACGTCAGCGAGCCGGACCCGTTCCTGGTAGCCATGATGCGGGGCGGGCAGTCCTAATGGCCAAGGAGAAATTCCGTTCGATAAACTTCCGCGCAGACGCGCGCGAAAAGATCGAGCAGATGGACTCGATCATTCAGGAGTACCAAGGGCAGGGGCTCCGGCTCACCGCACGCCAGCTCTACTATCAATTCGTGAGCCGCGACCTCATCCCCAACAAGGACACGGAGTACAAAAAGTTGACAGCGCTTCTTACCGATGCACGCTACGCCGGCATGATCGATTGGGACGCGATCGAGGACCGCGGGCGCGAACCCAACACACCGAACGAGTGGGATGACCTCCAGGACCGTGTGTCATCCGCGCTCCGTTCGTACCGGCTGCCACGATGGAAGGGCCAGCCCAAGTACGTCGAGCTGTGGGTCGAGAAGCAAGCCCTCGCGGGCGTGCTCGAACCGATCGCGTACGAGTTCCACGCCACGCTGATGGTGAACAAGGGCTACAGCAGCGCGAGCGCCATGAAGGAGTCGGCGGAGCGAATCAAGACGGCGTGCGTGACCGATCGAACGCTCTATGACGACATCTACGAGCGCCTCGAACGCACGAACGGCCTCGATGAGGACGACGAGGAACGGCGCGAAGCTAAACAGTACATGCACGAGAACATCAGCCAGGCGCTCCGCACACCGGTCGTCCTGTATCTCGGGGACCACGACCCCAGCGGCGAGGACATGGTGCGCGACATCTCCGTTCGGCTCAAAGAGTTCGGCGTCCTGTGGCTACAGGTCGAGAAAGTTGGCCTCACGATCGCCCAAGTCAAGCAGTACAACCCACCGCCCAACCCTGCCAAGATCGCCGATCCGCGCGCCGCTAACTACATCGCCAAGTTCGGCAACAGCTCGTGGGAAGTAGACGCGCTTCCACCGAATGTGCTCACGCGGCTGATTCGCGCCGCCTTTACGAGGCACATCGACAGGGCCGCGATGGACGCGGTGAAGGCGCAAGAGGAGCGCGACAAGGAGCTGCTCACCCAAGCGACAGCGAAGATCATGAAGAAGCGCTAGTTGGCACGCCGTCTGCTACCTACCGATTCTAAGAAAGGACAAACCCCATGACCACCATGCACCCCGCCCGCAAGCGTCTCCTCATCGGCGTCCTGTTGCTGCTCGGCACGTTCTTCTACGCCTTCGCCGGCACGTGCGGCCTCATCGGAGAGCTGGTCGCGCGCATCTCGGGCAAGCTGCTCGGGCAGACCGGCTCCACGCTGCTCGCGCTCACGATGCTGGTCACCGGGATCCTGCTCGTCGTTCCGCACGGAGCGGTGGCAGGATTCTTTCGCTGGATCTTCAACGGCCGCGAGGCACGAGTCGCCCGGATCGTTCACGAGGGGGACCGCACAGCGGACCTGCAGCGGATCGTGGATGCGGCGATCAAGCGGCACGCCGACGCGCAGGCTGCGCAGGGCGTCGCGGTGCCGGCCTTCACAGCTCTTCAGAACGCGGCGGCTCAGGAGCCTGTGCTATCACCCACCCAGCGTCGCAAGCTCGACTCGGTTCGAGGAGCGCTGAAGAACCTCGGTTTTAAAGCGTACGAGTATGATCCGATCGTGTCAGCGATGGATCCTACTGCGTCCGACGAGGTGCTACTGCGCTCGGCGATCAAGCAGCTCACGGTCAACTAATGGGGGAGCGAACGGTCAGGCTGTGCGACATCCCCGACTCAGCCGGGAAGCTGTGCGAGGGCTCGTTCAAGGCTGTCTGCTCGCTATGCGACCGCGACGTGTGCAACTTCCACATGAGCGGCGCCTTTCTGAGCGCGACTATCGCAGCCAGCACCAGCTCACAACAGCAAATCCTCGGCTTCACCAACACAGAGGTGTGCGGGCGGTGTCGAGAGGTATTGAGTGACTACACTGGAGCCAGAGCGCGGCCTGAGTTTGGCCAGCTCGCGAGGTCGATCCTGCCCGCGCTGATCCAAACCGCTCGCGCGCTGCTCGCTGAGAAGAAGCTCACCGAGTCGAAGGGCTGACCTCGTGGCGCTCAACAAGTGGGAGTGCGAACATCCCGGCTGCACCAGCACCGCGGTCGGCGTCGGCGGCGCCGCTGGCCTTCAAGCGATCGGTTGGTGGTTCTTGCCAGGACCAAATCTCCGCTGCCCAGCCCATCGGCCCAATCCGATTCCGTGCCGCGAAGACGGCGACAACCACGGCAAACCGTGCGGTCAGTGTGCCGCCGAAGAAGACGCCGATCTGATTCAGAACGCGATCGTCCATCACCGTGAAGACATGCGCGCGTGGTGGGCCGCGCAGAAGCTCGTCGAGTCGAAGAGCGACTAGTGCCGCGCGCCGCCGATCGGCACGTAGCGCGAATCGGAGTGCGCTCTCGTCACTGCGAAGTTTTTCCCTGCTGGGCACGCCTTGCTGCGGAGGACCTTCCCCCAACCCTTCTGGGTGAGGAAGTAGTTTCCGCGGTCGGCCATCGCCATCTGCGCGAGCCCTTGGTTCTCCAGCGACCGGAGCACGCGCTCGACGGTCCCTACCGAGTACCCGAAGCGGCGCGCGAAGTAGCTGTCGTTCGCCTTCCCCTCGTGCTTGAGCACGCACAGGATGTTCGTGGCGAGTCCGCGCCGGACCTTGCGCTTCGCGGCCATCAGCGTCTCCGACGCGCGCCCGCGTACTGTGCGCTCGACTTCGCACGCCCTTCCGGCGAGGCGCGCCCGCGGGCCGTCGTCGGCACCACGCAGCGCGCGTGCACGAACTGGCGGCCGCTGCTGCGGAGCCGCACGTAGTAGTAATCGAACGGCACGTACTTCTCGACCCGGCCGGTGTCGCCCGACCAGGCGGAGCACGTGAGCTTTATGCGCGTCTTGGGCTTGAGGGCCATCAGCGTTTCCGTTCCCAAGGGCGAGAGCACCCAGCTGCGTAGAACGTGTCCGTGAGCTGGTAGACAGTCGCACGTCGCGCGTAGCCCGTCTCGATCTGTTCAAGGATCACACTGGCGCGCCGGCAGTCTTTGCTGCGCATCGCTGCACGGAAATCGCGAATCGCTTTCGCGGTGCTCTTCCGGCCGGCGGCCACGAATTGTTTGCCGGGCATCAGCGTCTCCCACAGCCAGAGATTGGCGTCGCGAACCGGTGAACGCGCTTCGCCGTCCGGCACGCACTGGCCTTGCTGGTCGACGCGCTCACCGTGTACGCGCGGGCTTTGCTCGGCATTCGGCGCACGACCGCGACGGCATCGGGGGCGTTCGCGCTCTTGTACTTGACGACGTAGTACATCAGCGGCTCCTGCGGCGCCGAGCCCCGCTCAGCATCCCTGCACGCGCTTCGGTCACGCGACCACGAAGATGCTGCTTCATGACGGAGCAGCTTGCGAAGTGCAGCAGCCACGTCCCCCCTGGACGACTGCCCCGCGGCATCTTCGCGCCGGGGTGGTAGCGAGGCCCGTAGTAGACCGTCTGCACAGTCGCCAGCCCCCCGCCGTCTTTCGTGCAGCGCAGATTCGTTGCGGTGCACGCGGTCATACTTCGTGTACTGCGCTTGCCACACTCGCTATTGAACGCGCCGAGGTTCTTGTAGCGCTTGACCTTGCCGCCGACGCGCTTGGTGACTGGACGAAGATGCATCGGCTCACCGCCTCCGACGTCGACGCGCCCCGCTCAGCTGCCCGGCGGCGCACGCCTTTGCCGCGGTCTGCGCAGTCGAAAGACTCCCGTACTTCTGGAAGTCGTCCACCGTGTCGATCTTGCAGCCCTGAATCTTCCGGACGGTGAACTTGCGCGGCGTCGTGTCGTCGAACTTCTCCGAGGTCACGAAGCAGGAGATCCCGTTGCCGGGGTAGACCTTGTGCAGCTTCGAGTTGAAGAAGCGCATCGTGTCGCGATCGAAGTAGTGTGACCCGCACGTGCCCGTGACGTGCGACTTCAGCGCACTGAGCGTGCTGGTCGAGTACCCGAGGCCGCGCCCGCGCCGTGCCATGGGCGGGGACCTATCGGATGCAGGCGTGGAAGGCCCGCATGCACTTGCCGGCCTTGGCGCGGCCGCCGGGCCCGCGCATGCAGCTGCCGAGATCGAGCTTGCAGTGCTTGGGCGCGTTCTTCATTCGCTGCGCCATCGCACCGCCGCGCCGCTTCCGCCGCTTCTTGGGGGCTGCGCCGAAGATGAAGTGCCGGAGCTTTCGGTTCGTCACTCGTGCCATGCAGACGAGCGTACGCGTGACGGCGCCGGGCTGTCAAATTGGGCTAGTCCGGCCGCGGGTTCCCCATCGCGTCGTTCACTGCAGCAAGGTAGTCCTGCGGTTCGAGCGCGAGGTACTTCGTGCACGGCGGCAACGCGTGGAACACCGTGGGTGGGCGCTCCGACACCGAAGCGAGAGCGCCGCAGAATGGACAAGTGAAGTCGGTCGAGTCGTGGACCTTGAGCGTCCTTCCCGGTTTCGTTCGTCGACGGGACTTCGGCCGGGGGCGGCTCATTCAGCGCGTGGGCTCGAAGCGATCAGCCAGGACCCGAAGCCTGCGTGACAACTCGTTGAGCCCGCGGTAGGCGAACACGCGCGCGGCGTCAGCGAGAGTGATCACCACATTCATGCGGGTTCCTGGTGAGGCTGCACGAGCTGCCGCGTGCGCTTTTGTTGCGGCGAACGCATCGAGAAACGGATCACTCTGTGGCCAGTGGACTGCTCCGAACGAGTGTTGCCGCGAAGAAGGAAAAACCCTGCCGCCCTCGACAGCATACTGTGCCGCCTTGTCCCTCAACCACGCGCGCTGCTCTGCCGTTGCCACGTACGTACCGTCTTCGATGCCTTCGAGAAAGATCTCGACGAGCCGTGGAGGTAGTCGAGCGGTGTGGCCTCCATGCGCGAACGTCGCGCAGAACAGCTCGAAGCTCTGCTTTCGCTGCCGCAGCAAGTAGTCATCGGAAGATGCTGCTCGTGGCTCCTCGGCGGCTGGCTCCACTCCATCGAATGGCTCGAACGTCGCTCCGAAATCCATTGTCATCCCCTCTTCCGCAGGTTTGTTCACTGACGAGCACCGCCGCAGCCGCGCGCGCCAGTCCTCTCGATTTACTGCCGAGGCTTCGGCGGTGAGACGGGTTTCGAGCACCGCAAGCGCCTGCTTCAAGTAGGCATGCTGGTCACGGTGCGCGCGCACCATATTCAGCAGCTCGGTTTCCGTCGCGCGTCCAGCCGGTTGCCAGCCTACCAGGAACCCTTGCCCAGATTCCTTCGCGTCACGCCAATTCTTCACGATCTCGTTGTCGTCGTCAGGCAACGGCCAGTAGTGTTGCAGCTGAGTCTGCACCGCCTGAATCAGCAGCGCCGTGCTGACGATCATTGGCTCGGTCTCGATCGCCGCCTTCAACTCGTCGAATGACGAGAACGCAGGAGCAGTCGCGCTGTCGGCCATCTCGACGAGGTTGCCCCCATTGAACGGCTCACCGAATCCGATCGTCACTCGACCACCTCGACAATGACCTTCTGCCCGACCCTGAACTGCACCTCGCTCGACCCGAGATGGATGCTGTCGAACGTGAACGGCACGTCTGTGTTCGGGTTCGTCCGCTGGACGAGCGCGGTGTAGCGCTTGCCAGTCTCGCTCTCGTGCGTGTCGACCGTACTGACCTTGCCTTCGATCTTCATCGCGTCCTCCTACTGAACCGTCTCCTCTTCCTGCTCTTCACCACCACCGTTCTCCGCGTCGATCTGCCCTTCGAGCATCTCCGCTACCGCCTGGCAGTAATCGTCCGCCACGCCAGGTAGCAGCCGCTCGACCAGTACCTCATAGTGCTCGGCCATCAGCAGCTCGAAAGCTGGTGGGAGTGCGCCACCAAACGAGGCGAGATACTGACGCGAGCCCAGAATCGACTCCGCGGCTTTGTCCGCCGGCATCCCCCTGGCGACACGAGCGCGCAGGTCAACGATCGCCGGCAGCAGTGGCCCGAAGAGCACAACGTCTTCCAGTGGATTGACGACGAGCCGAATCTGATCGGGATCCAGATCGCGCAGCTCGGCGATCGTGTAGCCCTGCCCGTTCGCGGGCGGCGCGGGTGGCGTCACTTCGGGCGAGAGCACTTCGGGCTGGAGTACCTCCACGGTGGGTACCGGGGCGGCGCGGCGGCCACGAGTCTTCTTGCCGCTACCGTTCACGTGTGGCGGCATCACTGCCGCAGGTGCGGCTGGCGGCGTGGTGCCGGGCGGGAACTTCGGTGCGCCGTCGTCGTGTGGCGACATCGCGAGCACGGGGCCCCAGCCGTGTTCCTGCACGATCGCGTTCGCCACCTCGCGGCCGTCCGCCAGGATGAAGAGATCGCGCTTCTTGTTGTAGGTCGTGCCTTCGGGACGTCCGCCTGTGTGTTGCGCGCGGCCTTCGAGCCCTGGCGCCACTGGAGGAGGCGGAGGCGTCGCCGAAATTCTGCCACCCGCGGCCGGTACGGGACGCAGCGGCGTCGGCGCAGCTGACGGGGGTGGCGTCATGATCGGAGCCGCCATGGCTGCGGCGCGGGCTCTCATCTGAACCTGCTGCTGTGCCTGCAGCCGCGCGATCTCGGTCTGCTGCTGTTGCTGCTGGGCATTCCGCTCGGCCATCGCCGAGCCGATCATCCCAACCTTGTTCAGGCCCTCCTGAATCGCGCCCGCGTACCAGGGCTGGTTGCCCTGACCGGCGATCTCGATCATCGACGTCATGACCTCCTGCTGGGTCTTCATCAGGCCCCGCATCGTCTCCATGACGGTCTTCGACGACTCGCTCGCGCCGTCGCGCGTGGTGCGCACCATCTCCATGACCTGCTGCGGAGTGATCGCGTTGCGCTCGGCAACCGCGGCTGTCGCCGCGGAGGCTTCGCGCATCGTCTGCATCGTCGCGGCCGCGGAGGCTTGCTGCGAGATCAGCACCTCCTTGAACACGGTCATCATCGGGTCGCTTCTGTTGGCGTTGGCCTCGCGGAGCGTGCGCTCGATGCGCTCGTTCATCACGGCCAGCTCAGCACGGTGTTGCTCGTCGCGACGGCGATCCTCTTCGCGGCGTGCGGCGTCACGCTCGCTGTCCTCGCGGCGGCGCTTCTCTTCGAGCAGCTCACGCTCCATCCGCTGCTCGTGCTCGGACGGACCCGCAGGCTTAGCGGTGAGCCGGGCAATCAGCTCCGCCATCTCCTTGGTGCGCGCCTCCTCGCGACGCTGATCCTCGATGCGGCGCTGCTCTTCGCGCGCGATGCGCTGGTCTTCGCGGCGGCGGTCCTCAGCGATCCGCTCCTGCTCACGGCGGGCAGCCTCGTCGTCGCGGCGACGCTGCTCAGCCTTCAGCTCGTCCATCTCGCGACGCCGGTTCGCCTCAGCCAGCTCGGCCTTGAGCGCATCGATCTCGGACGAGGAGCTGCCCCCAACCGGGTAGCCCCCCCAGCCGCCCGGCTGCGGGGGCCAGTTCCATGGCGTGGCGGTCGCTGGCACAGCAGAGAGGTGACCGGCTGTCGCTGGGGGCTTCGGCAACGGTTCGCCGTTCCGCCAGCTCACAGTCTCACGCCATGGGGTCGTCAAGAAGCCGAGCGCCTCGTTGAAGTACCACCCCGGCATGATCTGCTTCACCTCCGCGTCGAGCGGCGCGGCTGGGGGGAGGGGAGCGGACGGGTGCTGGCCAGGAAACGTCGGACCTGCCATGGGATATCCTTCCTGCTGCTGAGGGACCGTGGGATCGACACCGAGCTTGACCATCCAGGAGTCTTCGCCCGAGCCACCTGCGTCCGTCACAGTGAACGCGTAGTAGCCGGACCCGTTTTTGAGCGGCAGCGTTACTTGCAGCGCAAGCAGCTCCTCTTTCGTGATCGTCGCCGTTGGAAACACCAGCACGCCAGGGGTTCCTCGCGCGGCCTGGTGCTTTGTCACGGTCGTCGTGATACCCGTCTCGAACGAGTTGATCCTGCTCATGTCGGGTTGGGACTTGAGCAGCGGTTGCGTCACTGGTCCTGCAGCCATGGACGGGGATCCTGCGCGCGAAAGTGGGCCGCTGTCGAGGAAAATCTGTTAGGCTTCTGGCAATGGCCTGCGCCGACTGCGGACACGGAGACCACGGAACTTCCCCTTGTCAGACCTGCGCGCTCGCGGGACAGGGTACATGCTGGCAACGTAGCATCATCACCGGTGGCGATGGCGTCCGCACAGCGGCGAGTCGCATCGACCTCGCGACAGGGAAGGAAGAGAACCCCTGCTTCTTGTGTCGGAGCTTCGAAAAGTCCGATAGACGGCTCAGGGAGTATTTTGCATCGCGCGGGCTCACGCCCCTGCCCGATGGCAGCTACGAGACCCCAATCGCGAAGGACTTCAAGGGGCGCAAATCGCTGCGCATCCACCCACAGAACTACGGCTGGTGCCGGCGCGACGCCATCGCGACTGACATTTTGGCTACGTGCCTGAACTTCACCCAGGTCCGTACGGCGAGTGAGATGGAGTCGAGGATCAAGCTGTGAGGCGGCGCTGGACAATCGAGCTGGCGCTCTGGGTATTTCTCGGCGCAATCACCGGTTACGAGGCTGGTCTGACCATCCGCATGTATCAGAACTGGCCGGCACCCGGCGCCAATTACGTCTGGGACCACGTCGCGTGACCTTCGACGTCCACGCCCTGGTCTTCTTTGGACTGCTCGCCGCCGGTACCCACTGGTTGATCGCGCGCAGCACGATCGCGAGGCCGCTGTGGTCGCGCGCGACTGGTTGGCTCGACGAGCTGCTCCGCTGCGCAGGATGTTCCGGATGGTGGCTCGGCCTGCTGCTGTGGTTCGTGCACGTGCGTCCGATCGAAGGGGGCTTCGTGGCTCACCTGCTGACCGGCGTTCTTGGCGCCGTGCTCACGCCGATCGGCGAAGCAATTTTGTTGTGGGGGCTGGAAGCGACTGCGATCAAGCCCGAGCAACCAACAGCACCGGCAGCCGACGGTCCTGCAACGCAACCGGCGCTGCTATTCGACGCTCACGACGCCTACGACGCGATCATGGACAAGCTCTGCGACGAGCGGTCAGACTTGTCGCCTGACGAGATTGAGCGTGTCGGTGGCACGATCAAGCGGGCGCTGAGACTGGAGACGAAAGATGCTTGAGGATTTCATCGGGCTGCTTCGCAACATCACAGCGGCACAGCTGACTGCTTCGACTGTTCAGCTGAAACAGAACGCTGAGCACGAGGCGGCTGCACACGCTGACGCTGTAGCTGCACACGCTGACGCTGTAGCTGCACACGCTGCCCACACGGCCCATACTGCGGCGATTAATCGCCTCGCTGCGGTAATGGAACGCATCGCAGTGCTGATCGAGGCAGAAGCCAACGGGCCCTAGCCGTCGGCTGCGCTCGCCACAAGGATCGCGGCGGCTCGTACTGCATCTGCGTCAGCCGCTCGCCACCATGTGATGCCTTCGTCTGATCGACGAACGCGCTGACGGTGGTAGAGCGGAGGGCTGTGCCTGTCTGGGCGCATGAGGTGCCCTGTAGAGTTTCGGTACGTGAATCGAATCTGCTCGGAGCCGGCGTGGCACCACACAATGGCCTTGAACAGGGGCGCGAAAGGGACGCCGAATCGGTACTGTAGATGCACAAAGATCTCTTCGCCGGGGCGCGGCGGGCGCCTCACCAGTCCGACCCCGCCAGCGTGTACGCGGCCATCAGCACGTCGGTGGACTGACCCCAGCCGCGAGCCCAGGTGACGCCTTCGTCCTTGAGCTGAAAGATGTACTTGGTCTTGAAGTCGCCCCTCGCGTACTGATCGTCGAGGTAGACGGCGAACGCCTCAGCGTCGTGGGTAACAACGAAACCGCGCTCAGGACGCTTGTTGACCACTGCGGTAATTCGAGTGCCAGGCGGTGGGGGAATCATGCCACCGACCCCACGAGCTTCGCCATCGAGAGGAACGCGCGCTTGCTTTCGGTGTCAGCGAAAGCACCGCGCATCCACGTGACGTGCTCGTCTCGCGCAGCGAGGGTGTAGATCCCGTCGACGTAGAACAGGGGCTTATGTGCTGACCGGTTCGTTCCCGTGACGACGCCGACGCGCAGCCGCCCATCGTGCACAATGAACGTGACGGCGCTACCCATCTTCGGCCACCGCTTCACGCTGCTGATCTCGTGAGTAGGTGCGAGGCACGGAATGCGTCTGCTGCTTCACCCTCCCAGCCGCGGACCCACGTGACGCCGCGATCGTGCACAGCGACCGCGTACACGGCTTCGTGGTTCTCGTCGCGCACGTACCACTGTCGCTTGCCAGACAAGCTACCTACCGCCGAAAGATACCCGCGTAAAAGTTCTCCTGTTCGTTCGTCCACGAATAGCACGCGCGCGCCACGTGACCGCACGACTTCTCCGTGCATGTACGTGAGCACGGCGTCCCACCAGAAGAGCCAGAAGCTCTTCATTGCACGGACCTCTGCAGCAATAACGTCGCGCAGAGCGCATCTGCGTCGATACCGTCCCACCCGCGTGCCCAGGTTTTGCCCTCGTCACGACGACGCAGTAATCGACCGACTGGTCCAGGTTCGTGTGCCGAATAGCTGATGAGGCCCCGCCCAGTCCAGGTAACGCGCGCCTTGACGATGTCGTATTCGATGGTGCCACTCGAAAACTGCAGCACTTGGACAATCACGGTAATGTGTTCGCCACGCGCGGGTAGCTTACTCAGCGGCATCGACACTCTCCGTGAGCTTGTTCGCGGCCAGCAGCGCCTCACGCGCGGTTTGATCCCAACCGCGAACCCAGCGCGTTCCCTCGTCGGCGAGATCAACCCGCCCCAGATCAGTAGGTACTACTCCGCGGCCCTGCGAACTCGCTGAAGCGACTGCGCACCCGGCGACTACGACCGCATAGAAGACCGTATGATCAGCGCTGTTCAAGGATATCGTGCTCGACGTGTTCACGATCGTGCGTGCGTTAGGTGCACCCCACAGGAACAGGATCCTCTCTCCATCAGCGAGCATCTGGATGCCAGGAACGTAGCACTACCGCGCGGAGCATGCAAGCAGCAGCGCAGCCTGTCGATCTGGCCCCCAGCCCCAAAGCCACAGGGTGCCCTCGGTGGATGCGCGCACGAAGCCGGACAGCAGATATGCCCCACGAACTTCCCATTTGTGCCACGGGAGATCGGTCGCTTCGCCACCACTCTCTGTGATTGTCGCTTCAAGGACGGCGGGGCGAGTAACACCATCACCAACGAAGTACACAGTGATCGGCTTGCCGCGAAAGCGCGCCGAGCTGAGCGGGACATCGCTGGTCGCGGTCACTCGGGCGCGCTCCGCAGGAGCAGCAGCATCGCCCGCACGTCGTCGCCATGACCAGGCGCCCAGTCGATGTTCTCGTTTCGATCGTACACGGTACCGGTACGCTGCTCCGTGAGCCCGACGGTCTGCCATTCCCATCTCGGGCTGACCGGATACTCGTCTCGGTAGGTGAGCCTAGCGTCGATCAGCTCGTACGGATCCGGTGCGAGCAGCACGACAGTGATGGGATCGCCAACACGCAGCGGTCTCATACCGACGCCTGTAGCAGCAGCTGCGCCGCGAACGCCTTTGCCTCTTCGGTATCCCAGTCGAGCACCCAGCGCACGCCTTGATCGTGTTCGAGCACGAACACCTCGTTGGTGGCCCACGAAGTTTTTCCGTTTGCGATGTAGATGCGATCTCCATGCTGGTAGAACACGCGCTCTTTCATCGGGCGACCGTCGCGGTCGCGAACGGTAATCGGCGTTGACGACGCGAGCTTCACTCTGCGCTCCGCGCCAGCGTGTCAGCCGCCACCAGCACCTCGGGGTTGTCCCAGCCGCGACACCACGTGACACCTTCATCTGCGAGCCACTCCCACTCGTCGCGCATGCCGGCGCCGTAGCGGACGCACATCTGTACCTGGCCCTGTCGATGGATATAGCCGTTCAGCTCGACGGAGAACACGCGCTCTTTCGTCACGCCCGTCCACTGGCCGGCTGCTGTACTGTCCTTGTGCAGTACGAGGATCTTGTCGCCTGGCTCTAACCTCTCGCGCTCCATGCCAGGAGTGTAGCAGCTTGCAGAGCGCGCGCCGATTCCACATCCAGGTGCTCAGCGAGCTGCCAGGCGATGCCTTCGAGGTTGCGAGGAATCCAGCCGTACTCGGTTTGGATCGATCGATCCTGGACGTCGGTGATGCGCGTCAGCACGACGGGGTAGTCCGCTCGTGCGAGCACCAGCATGATGCTCCTGCCCGGCACGATCATGCACTTTGTTGGAGCAGGAAAGCAGCCTCGATATCGTCGCCCCAGCCGCGAGCCCAGGCGCGGTCCTCCTCGTGGAAGCCGAACCAGTAGTACCCAGCGTAGCTGTCGTTCGCCAACAAAACTGAGAATTTCGGGGTAGTCGCAGCGACCTCGTTGATCAGCCCCCGGTACAATCGCCCAGCCAGGACGACAGTGACCTCGTCGCCGTGTGCCAGCTCGTTCATCCGGCGCTCGCCACCAACAGCACGGTTGCTTCGAGCGCGCGAGCGTCTTCAGTGTCCCAACCACGGGCCCAGGTCTGGCCCTCTTCGCAAAGCCGAAAGCGGTAACGCGAATAGTTCCTGCTCTTATCTGTTGCTGCGATGAGCTGTGGGGGATTCAGCTCCAAGCGCAGCGCGACTACTGCAGCGCGCGCCACCCAATTGCTGACGACGATCGTGATCTCATCCCCCGGTGTCACGTTGCTGGCAATCATGTCGCGTCGTCTCCTGTTTCGCCACCACTCGCAGCGATCTCGCCCTCGACCCGAGCAAGCGCAACCTGTAATGCACGGCGCAGTCCGTACGCGAACTCCATAGGCAGCGGCACGCGCGTCACCGCGATATGGCCCCTGCCGCCGATGTCGGTCAGGCGCACGCTCATCTCGTGCTGGGGCGCGTCCGCTTCGTTGTACTGACCGTCTTTCTGTAGCCCCAAGCGCTCGGGCTTTACGTCGAACCCGCAGAGCACACAATGAACGGTCTGGTGAACGCCCATTTAGTCTAGACTATAGCACTTCTTCGCGTGCCCCCACTTTGGGGGCCCTACCGTCGACGACGGCCCGGCGGTACCCGCGGGACGCCGATCTCGGCTTTTCGAAGCCGCCATAGGGCTTCGCCGACGTCGCAGGTCTTTGCAGGACCATCTGGGGTGCACCCACAGGTCGTGCTGGACCGCGCACTGTGCTCGACAAACCAACCCCTGCTGCCCAGCTGCGACAGGATATCGCTGCGCGAAGGCGTCGCGGCGCTCACGCGGCCGCGCGCTCCGCAGTGACCATACCGGCGATGGCCCGTGCGACACGCTCGAACCGAAACGGCGGCGTCGCGCGGCGCGCAGCGTGAACGATCACGAGTAATCGATCGGCCGGTGGCGTCGCGCGACCCGTCTCGTAGGCATGGATCGAGTTCCACGGGATGCCGACCAGCTCGCCGAACTCGACCAAGGTCAGACCGAGGCTGTCCCTGACGCGCTTCAACTCAGCGCCGAGCGGGTCGGGCGGAGCGGGACTGGACATGGGCGAGAGGGTAGGAACTGCGGATCGGTTTGTCAAGCAGACCGTGCTAGGAGGCTGGCGGCGCGCAGCTCAACTAGCCGACTTCGCGAGCCGCCACGCGGCTTCGAGGTGTGCGCCATCAACGTGACCGCGGCACCACCACAGTCCCTCCCGCGAAGGAAGCAGCGCCCTCACACGTGAATCGCCGGCCCAGGCCCAGAAGAGTTCGACGATCGGCTTTCCGTCCTTGTCACGTCGTGGGTTGAGCGGACGCTGCCTTCGATCGCGCCTCATGAACACGTCAGCTGTTGCGTGCACAGCTCGGCCGTCTTTTCGTTCGATTACGGTGACGAGATCGCCAGGACACAGCACTGGTCCGATCCGACAGCGAGGGCTGCGTCGCCGTGTTCGACTCCAAGAATACATCCGCTGCGTCATGTTCATCTGGACGACCAGAGCTTGTACGCAGCTAGAAGCGAGTCGCCATCTGTCCAACCTCGTTCCCACAGCACGCCTTCGAGATCGAGATCCAACTGAACGACTTCTCCGGAGTCGTATGGCGTGTCGACCTCGCAGCGTGCGTGGATGCAGCGGACACCTGCATGCGGGCGAACGTGACCGACCCACGCGTGCCATTGCGTGCGTAACGGCTCGACCCAACGAACGTGATGCGGGTGTTCCGTGCTGGCGGCAACCGCGCGTGCTCTGTAGCTCTCTCAGTCACCCGAGTAACTCTGCACCAACAACCTGGCTGCGTGCAAGGTCTCACCATTTGTCCAGCCGCGCTCCCACAAAGTGCCTTCATCGGCGTCCCGTAGTGCGTGGTTCGCGGTCCGCATCACATAGACCGGTGGAATCGACCCGCGCACCCAGAACGCGTTCCCCCACACAGCAGTACCGTCTGAAAGGACGAAGGTGACTGGCTCGCCCTCTTTCATCACGCAGATCTCGCGAGCAGGAGAGCCGCCATCGCGTCGTCGCCGTGCCCACGCACCCAGACGCGTCCTTCGTCACGAAGAAGGATCTGTCGCACGCGTTCGGTGTCGGTGTGGGCCACGAGAATGTGTTCGCCGTATCCGTTCTCGACCCGCACGATCGCGTACACCAGGATCTTGCGGCGCCAGTCGCAGACGATCACCGCATCGCCGGCCCGCATCGACATCTTCATCGTGATGACCGTGACAGCAAGAGTGCAGCCTCGACATCCTCGCCGTGTCCGCGAGCCCAGTCCCAGCCTTCGTCTTGCAAGTAGATCACGTCGCTGCCTGCGGTCCCACTTGACGAGCGCCACTTCAGGCACGTCTCCGTCGACTTCGGCGATTCGCGCGCGCTCCAGATGGTCGCCGCTGGTGATCGTCACGAGGCCGTCCTGTGGGAAGCCGGTCACCTTGCTGACCTCGCGAGCAGAAGAGCTGCGGCGACGTCGTCGCCCCAGCCGCGGGCCCAGGCCAATCCCTCTTCAGCTGGTAGGAGGTGCCGCAGGAACTCGCCGGACGTACTGTAGGCGGCCCAGCCGAACGCGCCATGACCGAAGGTGCCGCGGTTCGCGTCAGCAGCGACAATAGTCGTGCGCGCCCGCCCACGGACGAAGCTACTGTAAGAAAGGACTATCACAGGTGCGTCGTTCATCAGCCGCTTCATCGCGTATTCATCCTAGCCGCATCACAGCAGCCAGGCAAGCCACCTGATCCGTACGCGCGGGATCATCAGGCTGCGACATCAAGGTATATTAAAAAATACGAATCTTCGTATCTTTTAATATACCTGGGTTACGCAGAGCGAGGATCGTGCGCGCGCGGTAAGACGAATAGACTTGACCATACGACTATGTTTTATCCATCATGAATCCATGCCCAGAGACTACGGCCCGCTCATCGATCTCACCGTTCGCAACCGCACCTACACCTTCACTGCCAAGTCGATCGAAGACTTCCCAGACGCCCGTGCCTTCTTGGATGGGCTGGCCGCTCGGGGGTCCATCGCGGTCTCCGCGTGCGTGCTCTACGTGAAGCTGGCGGCGAAGCTGAAACGCGAGGGCCGGTTGCACATGCCCGATACCCTCCTCACCAAGCGGGTCGAGCGCACCGCCGCCCGCGCCTATTGGAAGTGGGTCCGCGAGAGCTACGACCTGCGCGTTCGACCTGTGCTCGCTGCCTTCACCAACTCGGACCTGCGCCGGGGCATCCAGCTCCTGCGCGTCAGCTCCATCGTGTCGCCGTCGCCCGACAAGAAGCTCTATCGCCGCACGCTCGCGATGACCCATCCAGGTCCCGACCAAGCAGCGCACGCCGACTACGTGATCGATGCCTGCCCGGACCAGTGGACGCTGCACGTCCCGATCGACGCCTCGATTCCTTGGCACAACGATCCGTGCATCGACCAGTGCGACGTGGTGAAGATCGAAACACCCGAGCAGCTCGAAGCCGTGCGCGTCGCGGTCGAGAAGGCGTGGGGCCACAGCGATCTCTCGAAGCTCCCGCGCGATGCGTTCCTGTTTGGGCAGCCGCCGATCTCAGAAGCGCCAACAGATGGTACAACGAGTGCACACGTCGTCGCGCTCACCGATCGACACTCGAAGATCGGTGGAGCCGTTGAAGCGCTCGGTGGCTCGTACGCCACCCAGCCCGACATCTTCGCGACGCGCCTGCAGGGCGATCAGCCGGCTGACGTTGTCGTGATCGACTTCTTGGCGACACCGTACGCGAATGCTGAAGCAGTCCTCATCGCTGTGCACACCGCGTGGTCTCGCTGGAACGGCGCGCGCGGCACGACCGCGAAGTTCGCTACAGCGCCCGAGCTATCACGACAGAAGCCACCAGCCGCGCCGACCACGACGTGGAGCGAGCTGCCGCCGCCGCGACCAGCGGGGCTCGCTGAGCAGCCCATCGAACTTCAACAACGCGCACCGAGCGATCTCAGCGTGATCGCCCCTGTGGTCGCCCCCGAGCGCCCAAGACGTGTGACGGCCGAACTGCCCGCGATCGACGCGGCACACGTCACGCACTTCGGTGCACCAGTACCGCAGGTTGTTCATGATGCACCGTCGCAACCGTTCGTCCCAACCGACTGGGCCGCGCGCGATCAGGTCATGCACACTGTGCCCGTCTACTGCACCGTGTGTCGGCAGAGCCACTCGGTAAAGCCGGACGACGTCCCGTGCGCCGACGGCGCGTGGACAACGATTCCAACCTGAGTGCTCCTCAAGATCTGTGACACGTGCGGTGAGCCGACCGACGTATTCGACGATCCGCCGTGCTGCCCTGCACAAGCCCATGTGCGCGATCGGCCTGTGCTTCAAGGTGTAGTCGCGTTCGCTGGCGGGGGCCTTGCGCTCGTGAACTGTTCGACGACATTGGCTGGGTGCGCGACAAGAAGCCCAAAAAATAATTCTTGCCAGCTTCGTGGCCCGGTGGTAACGCTTGGTCACTGTGGTTACCGCAGGTCTCTACGAACACTGGAAACGGCGATCGGCGATCGAGGCATCCAGGGATCGACTGCGCGAGAAGCCGCAGGACGAATTCTGGATGCTGTCGACCGTCACCAGGCGCGCGAGGATCTTGAAGTAGCGCTGGCGAACTACGGCTTCATTCGATGGACGCAGGCCGAGGCGACTGCGCTTGCCGAGGCGATGGAGGATCCGCACATGCAGCCCACGGCCGCGTGCGAGCACGAATACGGTACGACAGGTGGGACCATCTACTGCACCCGCTGTGACACTGAATGGGATCTGCTCGAATTGATGGCTACCAACCCAGCGCCGCGTGTTCGCGGGGGTGGCCAGTGACCACTCGCAAGTACCATAAGTGCTCCGACGAGGAGCACAAGTCCGTCGCTGCGCATACCTGCCCCGACTGCAAAGAGCCTCTGGTCGAAGGCCCGCACGGTGGACTCAGCATCAACTACGCGTGCTCAAACCCCCTGTGTGGGAGCGAGTTCAACGAGATGGGCCCGTTCGGGTCGCATCGGATCTCGGACGCACAGCCAAAGAGGGCTCGATGAAAACCTGCGCTGCTTGCCACAAGTCCATCCCGCATGGTGGGGCTAACCTCCACGTGCCGGCGGTCTACCTCTGCGACGAGTGCGAGTCGGTCGCTAACCCGATCTGCACGACCAAGAGGCGCTGCGACTGCTCGCCCGCTGGTACCGAGTGCTGCTGCGTCGGCGTCGCGAACCGTGAGGTGCTGCACTTCACTCCCGATGACGACCGCGCCATGACCTGCAGGAACTGCCTCGCGCCGATTGTGTTCATCAACGTGAACACAGGAAAGAAGCTCGCAGCGTGAGTCGCTGCCCAAACTGCCACGACTGTGCCTTTCCACGAGGCGTGTGCGAGCGCCTGGCGAACCGCGGACGACGGTTCTTCCTGATGGGGGCGCTCGCGCTGCCGGTGGCGCACAAGATCGCGCAGGTCGCAGAGAAGCTCATCGTGCCAGCGCCGCAGCAGGTGATCACGCTGCGCTACTCAGAGTATGAGTTTCGATGGGTCGCTGCAGTGAATGAAAAAGACGACTACGTGCAGTTGCCATGGTCGAGTGAGTTTGCGGTAGCAACATGAGCGTGAAGAAGACCGAGCCAGCGCCTGAGTACCTCTACAGGGTTGTCGGCGACCTGTGGGATCCCGTACGCTATATCGGCCGCGTACAGCTGCTAAAGCGCAGCGAGAACACGTGCAAGGTCGAGTCGGGATCTGCGAGCGGCCACAAGCGTGTTATCTCGTACGATGAGATGCGCCGCATTGGACTGGTCGGCTCGACGAGAGTAGCCGTCATCGAGTGGCGTATGCGGCTCAAGAAGCAGCACGACGATCTGATCGACGAGCTGAAGCAGATCGAGAAGGTGCTTGCCGGCCCCGATCCCGAGGAGGACTTCGAATGAGCGGCAAGATCACACGCCTCGCGTTCCAGCAGCTGATCGCCGAAGACATCGCTTGGCTGGAGGCGCAGCCGCGGACGCTGGAGCGCGAACACGTCATCGAGTGCGTGCGCGAGGCGGAGCGTTACTACTACGACCAGGCGCAGGACGAGGCGATTCACGCGGCGCGGCTGAAGGCACTGCGGCCGCTCGAAGAGTGGGAGCAAGCGTGGCTGAAAAAGAAGCTGGGGTTTCATCCGGACCTACAAGCGGTCGTGGACACCTTCATCAACGAGCTTCTCGAACGTCGGCAAGGACACCCATGAAAACGATCCACCTCGCTCGTGGTCTCACGCTCCCAGCCGCCGAGCTGGCCACGAAGGTCACCGGCGCGTTCGGGATTCGCGGCAGCGGCAAGAGCAACCTGATGTCTCTCGTGATCGAGGGACTGCTCACGGCGAAGATCCAAGTCATCGTGATGGACCCGGTCGGCATTCACTTCTCGGCGCGCCTCGCCCCCGATGGCAAGCACCCGTCGCCGTTCCAGATCCCGGTGCTCGGCGGCCGGCACGGCGATCTCGTGCTGCAGCCGACTGCTGGTGAGGTTGTGGGGCGCGCACTCGCGCTCTCGAACGACTCGTGCATCCTCGACATCTCGTCGATGAAGAAGGGTGAGCGCATTCGGTTCTCCGGTGCGTTCTTCGAAGCGTTCTACGAGGGCAAGAAAGAGAACCCGTCGCCGGTTCTGCTCTGTCTCGAAGAGGCGCAGAGGTTCGCGCCGCAGATCATGTTCAAAGGCTCAGGGCAGGAACAGATGCTGGGTGCGATCGAGGAGCTGGCTGAGCAGGGGCGCAACTACGGCGCCGGGATCTGGCTCAACTCGCTGCGCCCCGAGAAGATCAACAAGGACGTCACGAGCCTGATGGACCTGCTCTTCAGTTTCCGGCTCACTGGCAAGCACGAGCGAAAGTTCGTGCACGACTGGCTGCAGGAGAAGGACGCAAAAGGCCGTGACGAGATCCAGGGCGAGCTGCCCGGCCTGCCCGAGGGACACGCACTCGTGTGGTCCCCTGCAGTGTTCAATCTCTTCGGCAAGTACCACTTCCACAAGAAGACGACCTACGACGCCGGGGCGACGCCGCTCTACGCTCGCGCCAAGGTCAAGATGCGGCCGCTCGATCTCGACAACCTGGAGCAGGAGATGTCGGCAGTCGTCGAGGAGGCGAAGATGAATGATCCCCGCTTGCTGAAGACGCGAATTGCAGAGCTGGAGCGCGCCGCGAAGCTCGTGCCGGCGCCCGTTGTGCGAAAGGTCGGCAAGACAAAGACTGTCGAGGTGTCAGTATTTCGTGAGGCCGACCTAAAACGTATCGAGAAGCTCGCAGAGAAGCTGAGCAGCCGTGAGGATGGCTTCAAGGAGCTGCTGACGACGGTGGTCGGTCGCGTAGCGCAGGCGCAGCAGGCTGTGGTGTCGGAGCTGGGCAACGTACGTTCCGTGCTTACAAAGGCCGTACAGCTTCGTGGTGTGCCAGCAGCGGCGTCGAGCGTGAAGCCGATGAACCCGCTCAACGCTGCGCCTCGTCCACCGAAGCAGATTCGCGCCGAGGCAGCCGGGCGACGTGCGGCGGATGGCCATCGCAGTACGTTCGTTAACCCGTCGGATGCAGGGTACAGAGGCAACGACGGGCACGATACTGTCAACGCCGCTGGCACATCTCCCATGCCCGAGAAGTGTCAGAAGATGCTCGGGGCTTTGCGCCAGGGTGAGGCGATGGGCCTCAGCTCGATGCCATTCCACACAGTCGCCATCCTCGCGGGTGTGGCTCCCAACAGTGGTACTACAGGCAACCGCAAGGGCTTTCTCAAGAACAATGGCTACATCACTGTACAGAGCGATCACGTGCAGCTCACTGACAAGGGTCGCGAGTACCCGATCGATGTCGCGCTGCCTCCGACTGATCGGCTGGAGCTGCTCGACTTCTGGAAACGCCAGATCAAGACGGAGAAGATCTGCGCGATGCTCGACTTCGTGGTCCGCAACGACGGCGCGACCGACGACGAGCTGGCTGCAGCTGCGCCGATGGCCAAGAGCGGCACGTTCGGCAACTACAAAGGCGCGCTCATCGGTCGCGGGCTCATGGTGAAGGTGAGCAACGGTGTGTACAAGCCGGCAGAGGCGTTCAGGCGATGAGTCCAGCCGCGCGTCACGAGATCATCGCGATGATGTTCGGCTGGGCCACGGGCATCGTAACTGGCTGGCTCTCGCACGTAGAATGGGCCCGAAGGCCGAAAAACAAAGGAGAAACAAAGTGAAATACACAGTGGGATGGATCGTGTTCGGGCTGCTTGTCGTCTTTGGCGGCGCGTGGGCTGTCGAAGGCAATGACTTCTTTCTGACAAAATACTTCGCGCCCAAAGAAGAGGCCGTTCGTCGACAGGTCTTCGAGGAGTCGAAGGCGTACAACGACGGGATGGCGCAGCAGCTCGAAGCGCACCGACTCGACTACATTAAAGCGACCCCTGAGCAGCGCCAGGCGATCGGGTCAGTCATCCTTCATCAATTCGCCGGGTATGACAAGAATCGACTGTCGCCCGACGAGCGGCTGTTCCTCGACAAAGTTCAGGCCGAGCAGACGGGAGGTGCACAATGAAGCGGCTCGCGACGCTGCCAGTGCTCGCGCTCGTGTGGCTGATGTGTTCAGCGGACTCCTGCGACAGCCCACCCAGCAGCGATCAGACGCAGTCACAGGCGCAGGAACAGATCCTGAAAGAGGGCACCCAGTCTGTCGGAATGCCAGCGATCAAGAACTTCAACGAGCGCCGATTGCTCAAGATGATCTTGGAACTGCGCGATCAGGCGGGGCTCACAACGTACACCTATGTGTGGCCGGAGATGAGCCCGAAGCCGATCTTCTTGTGCGACTCGATCGGTTACGGGATTCCGTACGCGACACAGTTCACGAATCCACAGAAGATCGCTGCGCAGTATCAGAGTGGCTACGCAGTCATGGCGCAGGCCGATCCGAATGGCCTCTTCTCGCCTGCTGCTGCCGAGGGAACGTGGGTCATGTGCAAGAACCCGCACGGTACCGATGTCACGCCGGTGTACATCGAGCCACGCGTGATCGTGACGCAGTTCAAGCTGTGAGACCGGCACCACCCCAAACCCAAAACAGGAGAGACCCATGATGACCCCGGCAATCGAACAGTTGATCAGCAGCTTCGCCTCGAACCTCTATACCGTCGTGCGTGCCGAGATGCGCGCGGAGGTCGCTGCAGTGCTCGGCGACGGCGGCGCGACGGTACCTGCGTCCCATCGCGGCCCCGGTCGCCCGCCGAAGTCTCCGTTTCCTCTGCAGCTGACGGCGCTGCCGCTGAAGAAAGCGCGTAAGAAGGGTCCCATCCAGCTCTGCCCGGCGCCTGGCTGCAAAGAACGCAGCGCACCTGTGTTCGCCATGCTGTGCAAGAAGCACAAGGACACGCCCAAGACCACGGTCGCCAAATGGCGCGAAGCTCGCCGCGCGAAGGCGAAGAAGGCAGCCTAAATGGCCACGGCAACAAAGCCATCCGTCACCGTGAAGCTGCGCGCCGAGGCGTACGACACACTCGAAAAGCTCGTGGGGCAGATTGCTCGCCTTGGCTGGGCGGCGATCGGCCGCAACAGCGACGAGACCGCCACGAAGGAGGCTGTGGTCGCCTACGCGGTCATCGAGCTAGCGAAAAAGGTGAAAAAGTGACCGTCATCGATCCGTCAATGGTCCCAGTACAGAACCTCGTCCAGAGCTTCCTCACCGCGATGATGGGGAAGGGCGCGAAGGCGTTCGTCGTGTTCCTGCAGGGCACGCAGATGGGAGTCGCGACGAACCATCCTGACGCTGAAGCGACTGCACGCAACGCGCTGTCGATCAAGGATGGCGCACTCGAAATGGCGGCGGTCGCGCTCCACGCCTTTCGGTTCACCCAGCAGGGCGACGAGCTGGACAAGGTGATGGATCGCTGCTCGCTCCACCCGTGTGCCATCTACGAGAACGAACAACAAAAGTCCGTGCCGTGGGACGAGCTGCCCGAGGAGGTCAAGCAGGCACACAGGGTCGTTGCGAACGCCGTTGTCGGCACGGCCATCGCGCACACCCCACCGAAGCCGCTCGTGAAGGTCTGACGATGGAGCCGATCGAAGCCCAGATCGCGAAGGTCCGCGATGAGGTGATGGCTGCAGTCGGCGCGGCGCCTGTAGAGGTGCGTGAGAAGGTACTCGTGGACCTGCTGATCCTGCTGCACGGGGTGGCGATAACGAACCAGGATCCAGGGCTGGCACACGCGGGGGCGCGCGAAGTGGCGAACAGCGCCATTGCCGCTGCGCTCAGTTGGCTGAAAAGCAGCTCGCCAGCATCGTAGCAGCGTGATACTGGAGTAACTACTGGAACTTGTTTAGATGGGAAGAGTGCTAAAGCCGCATCCCACGCTCACCGGCGTAATGGTCGTCAGCGCGACGCGCGGGCGTGTTGCGCTGATCGATGTCGTCGGGCTAACCAAAGCTGAAAAGATCGCTGCTGACCTCCGAACGTGTCTTCACGGCCGGTTCGCGGTGCAGCGATGAAGATCCTGCGCGCCTATCGAGTCAAGCTCGATCCCACTGTGGAGCAGCGAAAGCGGCTCTCCCGCCAAACAGGAGCGGCCAGATTTGTTTACAACTGGGGGCTCACTGCGTGGCGCGCACAGTACACGAGAGTGAGTGCCGAGCGTGATGCGTGGGCCGCACAACTGAGCGTCGTGTCCGATCCAACAACTCGTGCATTCGGCGAGGCGCTGTTGAAGTGGAAGTCGGCTCGCGAGATGCCTTCATGGATGGCGCTGCACAAGCAGCTCACGCAGATCAAGAAAGACCCGGCGACCGCCTGGCTCAAAGAAGTGTCGTCCTATGTTGTTCGCGAGGCACTGCACGATCTCGGCGACGCCTACAAGCACTTCTTCCGCAAATTGAAAGCGCATGGGCGCGGAAATCACGGTGAGTGTCGGCCGGCGCGAGATGGTCACTGTCAGCTCGGGGAGCCTCAGTATCGCGGGCGAGAGGAGCCTTCGGGGAGGGGCTTCCGTGTTGCGCAGCCGCAGGCCGTGAAGCTCGCTGCTGTTGGTTCGAAAGGGTTGTCGGATCGGCTCTCTGTAGCAGGCGTCGGTGATATTCGAATCTCGTGGGACCATCGGGGCAAGATCCCACTCGGCGCGAACTACCGCGGTCTCGCTGTTCGAAAGGTCGCAGACGACTGGTATGCAGCCGTGCAGCTCGAAGAGGAACGCGAGGAGAACTTCCCGCAGCTCGCTCGTGCTGGCGTCGAGGTCGGTGTCCGTGTGCTCACAGTCGTGACCGAGTCGGGGATGGTCGGTGTCCCGATTCGAGACCTGCCGCATCTCGCGCAAGAGAAACGTAAGCTCGCGCTTTGGTCGCGACGGATGGCTCGACGACACGTGAAGGGAAAGAAGTCACGCGACCAATCTCGCGGCTGGCACGAATGCGTACAGCGAGTACAGAAGATCCATGTGCGCATCGCTGATATGCGAAAGGATGCGATCCACCAGGCGACGACACGCATCGTGCGCAAGGCCGACGCAGGTGTACTGGTGCTGCGTGACTCGCGAGTGCAGGGGATGATTCAGCGCGCGGGCAAGGAGGGCGTCGAGCTGCGAAAGCGGAACGCCCTCGCACCAGGCGTCGCGCAGGCGGCGATGTTCGAGGTGCGGCGCCAGATCGAGTACAAGCAGAAATGGAACGGGGGCGAGACTGTCATCGCCCCGTCGAACTATCCAAGCACGCGGCGCTGCTCAAACTGTGGAGGCGTGCGCGAGACCGACCCAGGCTATTCAGGGTTCTCGTGTCCGGCGTGTGGAGCGCGAATCGACCGAGAAGCGAACTCGGCTGAGAACCTGCGCCAGTACGATCCAGAAGATTTTGTCCCGAAGAACATCTCGGGGCGGGACCGGCGGGGGGACTCTCCGTCGGAAAGTGGGAGCAATCCCATTCAACGGTCAGCGGAATCGGATCACTCGACGGCGAAAGCCCGTATGGCTTCGTCGGCGAGCCCGGATGGCGATGAGGGCGAAAGCCCAATAAGCGCTCTCGGCCCTGACAACCGGGCGATAGCGGAGCAATCCGTTATCGAGACGGACGTGGCGCAAGCTGCGATCCAACCGGAGGCGGGGCATCCCCGCCACGCTATCCGAACTCTCTCAACGAGCGCCGAGGTGGTGAACAGAACACGATCCAATGGAATCGCCGGTTTACGGGCCAGCGGCAATGGTACTACTGGGGACGCTCGCAAACCGGACCGCAACCACGCGAAAGCACAGCGCGATCACCGAGGGCGGTGGCGATCGTGAGAGGGGGCGGATTGTGTGGTCACAGCTGGGACCCATCCGGGCCGCCAGACGGCTTGCGAAGTGGCGATCGTGAGAGGGGGCGGATTGTGTGGTCACCGGGTGCGGGGCGCGTGCGTGACCGTGACACCCTCTAGCTGTGGCGATCGTGAGAGGGGGCGGATTGTGTGGTCACGAACTCGATGGGCGACCGTGATATCCGCGAGAACCAATGTGGCGATCGTGAGAGGGGGCGGATTGTGTGGTCACCGATACAGCTCCTGCCAGCGCCACCAGCGCGCGAATGGGTGGCGATCGTGAGAGGGGGCGGATTGTGTGGTCACGGTGGGTGGCAGCCAACACCGGCTGGCGGCACGAACGGTGGCGATCGTGAGAGGGGGCGGATTGTGTGGTCACGGGCAAGTCGAGGAGTAACCGCCCAGAGCGGCACGCGTGGCGATCGTGAGAGGGGGCGGATTGTGTGGTCACAAGAGGACGGAATCCACTTCGCTCGGGGGCTTGGTCAGTGGCGATCGTGAGAGGGAGCGGATTGTGTGGTCACTATCTGGCTACCGATATGTGTCAAGCATGAATAGAGGTGGCGATCGTGAGAGGGGGCGGATTGTGTGGTCACCAGACGGTGATCGTAAACCGCTAGAGGCGCGACTCTAGTGTGGCGATCGTGAGAGGGGGCGGATTGTGTTGGTCACTTCGCTGAGCGTCGCGAAGATAGGTCGGTCCTCGATCGTAGCGATTGTTGAGCTGTCAGCTCTGGAACGAATCGAGATGCTGGCTGCGCTGACGCCAATCATCAACCACGACGAAGATCAGGTGCTCATCGTCGATGTCGGTCCAGCTGCAGGACGTAGCGAGACAGCCTTCCAGGCCGTCGGGAAGGCGTACGTCGCTCCGCAGCGCCACGCAATCGTGCTCTAGAAACCCCAACCCACTCCAGGTAAACTCCGCTCCATGGCAATCTCAAACCCAGACCGAACCAGGGCGCCGGCTCCTGTCTCAGCTCCCACCCTCGATGCTCTCGTGCAGCAGATCGGCGTGCTCGCTCAGAAGATGGGCGTGCCGGCCATCATCATCATCGGGCGCGATCCGCGCACGAGCGGTGTGAAGCTGTACGGCGATCCGTCGCTCAACGAGGATCAGGACTTCCGCGAGATCGTCGCGGCGAAGTTCAAGCTCTTCGACAGTGGCGAGACTGCGTGGCCTGACTAAGCCATGATCAAGCACCGCTTCATCGTTCGTGGCGCGGATGACTTTCGGATCTTCGCCGCGATCCCGTCCGAGACGCAGGTGCTCACGTGGAAGCGGTGGCTTCGGCCGCCCGACTGGGCGGCGTTCCGAGCGATGTCTATCGTCGTGGCAGACGTGTTTGCCAAGATCGAGAAGTGGTGGGAGGTAATCGCAGGGCATTCCGATACGCTCGCAAACGTTGTTATCGATGTGACTGCTGAAGAGCGTGCTCGACGACCAGACGAATATGTGGAGATGGACAAAGAATGGGACGTGTTCGTCCAACCGCAGAGATTGCGTGCGATGGACGCCAGAACACGCTCAGCCAAGGCTGCTGCAGCTGTCGCGCGCATTCAGGCACTGTCGGTTGACGCCTCTGAGGACACCACGCCAGAACAGATTGTTGAGGCGCAGAAGCTGGTGCTTGAGCTGACGGAGACTGTAGAGGTCAGTGAGCACGACCTGGGACTGCTCAGAAAAGACGTGCGCGAGAACATCAAACACTACGAGCGAAAAGTGGCCAGCGGAATGGCCGATACAAAGAAGGATATCCGCGACGTCGCGCTGCAGGTGGCACGCGCATTCTTGACGGCATTCAAGCAGATCAACGAATCGCATCAGCATGTGCTCGATGGCCACGGGGAGCTGCTACGCATTCTCGAAGCGTCGCGCGAGTTGACTTCATCGGAACCGCTTGCAGATACGCCCTGCCCGCCAGGCGTGCCGTTCGCGTCGTACACGATCGAATTCAAGGAGACCGTGTTTAGTGTGGTTGAAGGCTGTGCCTGGGTCTCAGCGCGCGTGAGACCGTCTCAGCAGGTCATCGATCGTGTTGCTGACTCTCTTGGCGATGCAGCACTCGACAAGCTCGCACAAGGCGTCGTCGACGAGAAGACCCGCGCAGTTGTGGACGCGGTGACGGATCACGCCTTCGAGCCAACAGCTGACGAGAAGCGCGTCGTCGAGATCGTCACCCAGATGCTTGTCGAGCGTGGGCTCAACCCGAAAGCCGAGACGCGCATCCCGGTCACCGACGCCGACCCGAAGCACGCCAACCAGCAGCGCGACGCCGAGAAGCGTGATGAGCACGAGGGACGCGCGCCGAAGGTTCGCACGATCAAGTTCCACGTCGCGCCGCCGCGCTATCTGCGCGAGGCCGCTGAGCGCATCTTCGCGACGCCGGGCAAGCACAAGAAGGCCCACTGGGTGATCGGCCACTGGCGGAACCAGGCGTGCGGTGTCGGGCACAAGGAGCATCGACAGCAGTGGATCAAGCCGCACATCCGCGGGCTCGGCGAAGCTGGTGCGGTCGTCGTGCGCGTCGCAGCGAGCGATGAGGAAGTGGCAGGTCGTGCTTAAGACGCTCGGCGAAGCCGACGCGCTGATCCCTACCGGGCTCGGGCCGACGTACGGTGGCGCATGGGTTGGCTGGTACGTGCGCGCGCTGCTCACGCCGTTCGTCGGCTACAAGAACGCGCAGTACGTTGTTGCTCGCGCGCTTGGGCCAGGCTTCGACTTCGAGGCGCCACACCACCACGAAGCGACGGTGACTGTGCCGCGCGGGAAGCGGGGCAAGCAGCGCAAACGGGCTACGTCGGCGAAAGCAGCTTTGCAGGGTCGACCCCTGTGTCGGACGAGAGCCTGATCTGCTTGCGCTCGGCGAGTAGCTGAGCGATCTGCAGCAGGTCCCATCGCAGGACACTGTCTACTTCGAGCGCCATCTCAATCCGTCGGCACATGCTCATCACGGCGCTGTGATCCTTGCCTCCGAGCATGACGCCGATCTCGGGGTAGCTGAACGGTGTTGCGTTGCGGAGCACGTAGGCCGCGACCGCCCGCGTGCGCGAGATCGCGCGGCAGCGCCGCGGACCTCGAATTGCTTGGGCGGTGACCCCGAAGTGCGCCGCGACGATATCGACTGCGGCCTCTGCGAATGTGCGCGTGACAAGGAAGCGGCGGCGGTGGTTGGGGCGGATCATGTCGGTGTCAGCGTGATTGTGAAGGAATGGCTCGCTGTGAGCCGGTAGGCGGCGAGCAGCGCTGCGACCTCCTCGCTGTTGTCGTCGTAGTGGCGACGGATCCAGCGGGTTCCCTCATCGCGCATGCTGAGGAGCGAATTATGCGCTGTGTTTGTCGTCAGGAACTGTTCGTCGCCGTCCCTCAGCCCGCCGGTAACGAACGATCGGACGACGAAGACGAAGTCGCCCTCGTAGACGTACGTGATCGCATCACCGGGTGTGACCTTCATACGGCACTCGCCCATAGCCTATAGGCCGCGAGCAGTGCCTGCCCGTCGGGACTGTGGTCCTCGAACCGACCGCGAATCCATACTACGCCCTCGGTCGACATGGTTAAGAGCCTGCCCATGTTCTGCGACTCCTCGTCGTCGACACTGAACTGGCCCATGCTGACTAGCCTGGCGTCAGCCTTAACGTGACCACGAAAGAGATCCACATGGGCGGCGCTCGTCGACAACGACGTGTGATCCCACCACTTCACTACGTGCGTGATCGCTGTACCGCCTGTAGGCATGGCCCTGGTCACTTTGCCGACTCCGCCAACCTGTACGCCGCGAGCAGCGCCTTGGCCTCATCGCTGTCGGCTGCGTGTGTGCCGAGAATGTAGTCGATCCCTTCGCGTAGAGCAGAGAGCGTCCAGAGTGGGACCTCCGTCTCCACAGGGGTAGCGATGATGTGAGGGTTGACTCCTGTAACGTACGTGAAGCGAACTTTTTTGTTCACGGCGTCCCTGCCGGGTTCATCGGCACGACGGTGAGATTGGGGCGCCCCGAGCTGCCACCCTCGAAGACACGCTTGTACACTGTGTCCTTCACGCCGTTCACCTGTGCGATCGTGCCCTCGGCCTTGAGCGTGTTGACGACCTCCTCGAACAGTTGCAACGAGACCTTGGCGCGCTTCAGAATCTCCTTCTGTGCAGCGCCTGCGTTGCCCTTGCTCTCGATGATCGTGAGGATCTTCTGGCGGTCACGCTCCCAGATCCCCAACGCCAGCGTGTCGCCCAGGTGCTTGATGCTCGGGAGGTAGAGGTTCTCGCAGAACAAGATCGCCCGGCGCATCGCCTCCAAAGAAATGCTCCAGCCGTCGTACGCAGCCTCTCCCATGTCGGCGGCGTACAAGAGCGCGACCTTCGCGGCGAGCGTGCCCGAGCCCGAGACGAAGGTCTGCACGCGCTCCGGGAACTGCACCGCCGTGGAGTCCCGGTACCGTGCCCACCGCTCGAACTCGATCCAGGCATACTGCGAGAAGCCAGCACAGCGACCCATCGGCATGTGAATGAGCTGGTGCAGGACCGCGGTCAGATGGTCGCGCGCGGCGTCCCACACGTTCGGCATGCGGAAGACTTCGCGGTCGCCGTAGAGCATGACCATCCGGCCGAAGAAGCCGCCCTGCCACTCTTCGGTGTCGGAATTTGAAAACAACAAGTCGGTGGAGCACGTGCTCAAGAGCGACAAGCAGATCGGCGGTTCGATCACTGTCTTGCCCTTGCGGAGGTTGCGTGTGTAGGCCCGATCAACTGGGTGGTCGTAGAGATCCATCAACGCTGTGCGGATCTGCTCGCCGTACCCGCGTTGCGTGGTCTTGAGGAAGTGCCCGAACTCGCGATACGTGAGCAGTCCCGACGGCGTCTGCCGAATCTGCGAGATCATCTCCTCGTAGCTGCCAGGAATCGGGATGACTGTCTCGGGTGCGGCACGCATCAAGAGCTTGATCCCCGTGTCGACGCTCGATGTCTTGCGGCCGCTCCGGCTCGCGCCAATGAGCAGCGTGTACAAGTTCGGGACCAGCTCGCCGCCGGCCATGTACGGACACGCCAGCCGTTTCGCGATGGCGCCGGACAGAATCGTGAGACCGACACCTACGTGGTAGATCTCCGGCGCGTCGCTTGTAGCGGACGCGTAGTCAGCGTATCCGCGCAGGAACGCTGACTGCTGCGGAAGTGCGTCGCTGACGTGCGGTGGGAGCATCGCGAACGGGACGACCGATCTATCAGACTTGTGGTCGCGCTGGCAAGTTTGGCTCTTTCAGCAGATGAAAAAATTATTCGCAAAAAAACTTGACGGCTGAGATCGCCAGGGGCTAAATCGCTGGCCGTACGCTTCGCCATGGACGGCCTGCTGACAGATGGACACTCGACGCGCCTGCGTGCCCGAAAGGGGATCTCGGCGTGAGCGTGTCGAACGTTATCCCGTTTCCGATCTCGGCGCCGCCCCCGCCTCGCGCGATTCTCCAGCCCTCGCTCCATGCCCGCGGCGCCCGCCCGTACACCTTCACTGGTCGGGTCGACGAGTGGCACGCACCAGGAATAGTGGTCACCAAGCAGGGGAACACACAATGCGCTGTGGATGCAGCGTGGCTTGTCGAGCGCGTGATGGGCAGGCCGCAGCGCCAACCATCGATGTGGCCAGGCGTTCCTGGAGCGCGCGAACGAGCGATCTGGGCAGGGAAGCAGGTCGGGCTCGCGGAGTTTCAGCAGGAGGGCGCGGCCTTTCTCGCCGAGCGGGATTACGCGCTGCTGGCAGACCAAATGGGCGTGGGCAAGACTCCCCAGGCCATCGCGGCGGCCGAGGCGCGGCTGTCGATGGCAGCGATCCCGAGCCCACGGACACCCGTTTGCCTGATCGTCTGCCCCGCTCTCGCGAAGCGTCATTGGCAGGCCGAGCTGAAAAAGTGGATCGGCGCCGACTCAGTCGTGCTCGACACGCTGCGCCCCGACCCCGACCAGCTCACCGAGCGCTACGTAATCTGCAACTACGACATCCTCTACGGCGGGCAGAAGCGCGACGCGGCGGGTGTCGTCTACGATGTCCCCCACCTGCCCGGCTGGTGGCAGGCGCTGAGCGGCCGGTTCCTGATCACGATCTTCGACGAAGCGCACGTGCTGCGTGGGCGATCATCGCGGCGGACGAAAACAGCAAAGCTCGTGTGCAAGGGTGTGCCTGTCGTCTGGGAGCTGACCGGCACACCGATGCCGAACCACGTACGTGATCTCTACTCGCTCGTCGACGTCATGAGCGACGGACTCTTCGGCTACTCCTACTGGACGTGGGCAAAATCGTACGCCGGTGCTGTGCAGGGCGCGTACGGCTGGACCGACAAGGGCTCGTCGCAGATCGAGGAGCTGAAGGCGCGTCTTGGCTATTTCATGCTGGGCCGCACCGCGGAAATGGTTCATCTGCAGCTGCCCGAGAAGCGCCGCGAGGTCGTGCAGGTCGACGTCGAGGTTTCGGCGCCGACAGTGCACGAAGGGCTCCAGGCGCTCGACAAGAAGCAAGCTGTGATGAGCGGGCTCCGCGCCACAGCGAACGCCAAGCGGCCGGCCGTCGTGAACGCCGCGGTCGAGGCGCTCGAATCGAAGCAGAAGGTGATCGTGTTCGTCTACATGCGGGCGCAGGCGGACGCCATCGCGAAGGACATCCGCAAGCGTGTCGACTGCACCGTGTTCTGCGTGCACGGCGATCTGTCGCCCGACGGCCGCTACGCGCAGTCGCAGCAGTTTCGTGAAGCCTCGGCGCCAGCGTGCTTCGTGGCGACGATCGACTCGATGGGCGTGGCGCTCTCGCTTGTCGGCGCGCACCTGATGATCTTCGCCGACCTCGTGCCCGAGCCGTGGAAGATGCTGCAAGCCGAGAAGCGCGGCCACCGATTCGACTCGGTCGTACGACTGCTCGTGCGCTACTTCATCGCGACAGGGACCGTAGACGAAGGAATCGCCGAGACCGTGATCGCCAAGCTGCCTGTGATCGAGCAGGCGCTCGGTGCGCAGGAGGACTCCAGCGAGATGGTCAAGCTGCTGGGCGGGCGCAGCGACGAGGAGATCGTCGGCGCGCTGTTCGCGAAGCTGCAGAGCTGGAGCGCCAGTGGCTGAAAAAGTCATCGTCACTCGCGACGACGTTGTGTTCGTGATCGAATACAGCGAGCACTGGGACGCCCCTGGTGACGAGCAGGGCGCTGCGCGCGCTCAGCTGTATGGGCGTGGCGGCATGGTTGAATTGATGCTCGCGCCGTCTGATCTGGCACTGATCGGTGCGTTGGCAGAGACCGCGGCGGCGGTCGCAGCAGCAGAGAAGCTGCGGAGATCGGCCGAATCGCCTCCTGTGCCGGTGGGCACCGCTGTGCCGGCGCAATTTCCTGGGTTTATCGGCAATCCGGGGCCGCCGGTACAACCCGCAGCGTCAGGTCCCCCTCCGTATCGGTGGCCGTCGGCGCTTGGTAGAAAGCCGCTCTGATGCCTGACGTCCACTATGGGATGCCGAGCGTCGGGGTCGTCTGGCCCGGCGGGAGTTCCAAACAGGGCCCTCACAGGATCGGCGCCTTCTCCACGTGCGCCCAACTCGAAGCGTTCGGCTACGAGCTGAACCTTCGTCCCAACGTCGAGAAGGACGCAACGAAGATCGGCACGCTCGTGCACGTGGGGCTCGCCTACCGCTACGGTGTGTTACTCGACGTGAAGCCGGACTGGCTCGTCTATCCCGACGCGCGCTGGGCGATCTGGATCTGCGGGCAGGACCGCCCCGACTGTGCAGCTGAGGCTCTACGCATCTACGACGCGTACGTGGCCCACTACGATCCGCTGCTCGCGTCTGGCGTCGTCCCGTCGTGGAAGCCACTGCTGGTCGAGCATCAGTTCGAGGTGTCGTTCAAGATGCCCGACGGCAGCGTCGAGCCGTACACGGCGCGCATCGACATGCTCGTGCAGTGCGGGCAAGAGCTGTGGCTCGTCGACCACAAGACGGGCTCGAAGATCTCGAACCACTCAGGCAAGCACTACGCCGCCGACCGACAGATGCTGACCCAGCTCGCGCTCGCGCGTCAGGCAGGCTATCCGGTAAGCCGCGTCTTCATCAACGCGATGTCACGCGAGTATCCCGAGCCGCGCTTCGGACGCTTCGAGGTTCCGATCTCCCACGAAGCCTACGCGCACCTCGGGCAGGACACATCGTGGGCCCTGGAGCAGATCAACACCGTACGAAAGCGTTTTCCCGACCCAACGAATCGCCCGCGCTCGTGGGAGTCGTGCATGAGGAAGTACGGCGCCTGTGACTTTACCCCACTCTGTACTGATGGGCTTCACCGGCTCGTCGAGTACGCCAAGAGGACATGATGACCAAGCGACTCACAGAAGATGAGCGGCTATTGCGTGCGATCGGGCGCGCGATCAAGCGATCGACCTGCCCCGACGCTGCCGTCGTCGAGTCATTGATGTCGATGGCTGCTGGGATCGCGGTCGATCGCGGCACGCACGATTGTCACGGGTTTCATCGGCTTGCAGACAACATGCACTACGACGCTCAGAACGTACTGAATGCGCGCGCCGATGAAATCGTTCTCCCTGGTGTTGGCGGCTATGACAACTGAGAGGAGCTGCTGATGCCGATCGAGATTGTCACCGGGGCCGCTGCACAAGCAAATGTTGTCTCGCTCCCGGCAAGCGTGATCATGTACGGCCCTCCCGGTACAGAAAAAACGACAGATGCTGCTCGCGCGTTCACGATGAACGGCCGATGCAACGCTTTCTTCATTCCGTGCGAGGACGGTGCGCTCAAGAACATCGCAGCGCGCGGATTCCCCGTGCCCGATCACCCGCGACAGACTGTGAAGTCGTGGGGCGCGATGGTCGAAGCGCTGTCGTGGCTGTACGAACACAAGCAGAACTACGTCGCCTGTGTGATCGACGGACTGAGCCCATTCTCGTCGTACATCTACAAAGAAGCTGAGGATCAGCACAAGGGGAACAAGAACAAGTTCATGGTCCCGGTACAGGTCCGGAACTGCCTCTTTCAGTTGCGCGAGTTCATCCGCAGTTTGGGGCTCCACAGCGTCTTCATCGCGCATCCATTGCCGCCTGCAGTGCAAGACGGCGTGTTTTATCCGGGCAAGTTCGCTCTGTCGCCAAAGACGCTCGTAGGTGATTTCTTCGGCCACGTCGACACTGTGCTGCGCGTTGATCACCTTACGCTGCCAGGTCGTACACCGATGCGGGTCTACTATACCGGTGGCGAGCAGTGGCCTGCGGACCTGGGTACGTTCGGGCAGCCGCAGGACTGGCGGTTCTGGTGGGCAAAGAATCGCGAGGGTGTGGGTCAAGCCGTCGTGCCAGCTGACCTCGGTGTGTTCCTCCGGGCCCGTCAACCGCCGTACGGGGGGCTGTGATGGCAACAGACGAAGAAAAAGAGGACGAGAAGCACGAGCGCGTCGCACTGGCACTGGAGAACACGATCGTGCTGCAGGGCATGGGACTGATCTGCGCCGTCGCGCGCTACATCGGCATCCAGGCTGAGGAACTGCACGACATGTTCAATACCGTGTCTGGTGTGGTCGACACTGTGATCGAGGAGGCTGAGACGCACGAGTGCTCGAAGCCGAATTTGACTGTTGTGAGGGACAAGAAGCATGAGCACTGAGCCGAAGCAGGACGTCCCTGAGCACGTTGAGAATTTCTACAGGGCGCGGGCCGTCCTGAAACGGAGCATCGAAAACGCTGTCCAACGTGCAGCGATGCTCACGGTTTCGGAGGGTCTCTCGGAGGATGACTTTCTTGCTGAGGCACGTAGCAGCTACATGAACGAGCTGCTGGAGCTGGACCAACTGCGTCGTGCCGGGATCCGCAGATGGATCAAGGAGCAGGAAGAAAAGAAGATCGCTGAGAAGATGGACGAGGCGAAGATTTCCGAAACAACCCAACAATCGAACGAGGAGACCTAAAGATGAGCGCACCAGGATTTGGAATTCCCGGCGGAGGCCCGATGATGGGCGCCGCACCGATGCAAGCGCAGACCGGCTTCGTGCTCGACATCCCCGCCGATCCGAGCTGGGAGCCGTTTGACGCAGCTGACGTTCTGGATCAGGACGGCTACTACCAGCTGAAGATCACCAAGGAGTCGGGCCGCAACGACGCCAACAAGTCGCAGGGCATCTTCCTGACGATGGAGGTCCAGGACCCGGACGCGCGGGGCAAGATCCTCTCGCGCTTCCTGCCCGACCCGCGCACCGCGAAGGGCAACGTGTGGTGGATCTGGCGCGGGCTCTTGCGCTCGATCACCGGTACGCTGGACGGCGCGCGCCAGGGCATGCGCTACCAGCCGGGCATGTTCACCAATCAGCTCGTCTACGTGAAGACGGAACGCGCGATGCGGGACGATCGCATGTCGACCGACATCGACGCGTGGGTGACGGCCCCCGAGTGGCAGGAGGCTACCAGGACCAATCGGCATCGCTGGGCGCCGAAGCCGATGCAAGCTGGCGGTAACGTCGGCGCGCTGCCGGGCGGCGTTCCAGGCGGCTTCCCTGGACTGCCGGGGGCCGGGGCTCCTGCGACGCTCGCGCTCGGGGTGGGCCTGCCCGGCGCACCGAGCGCTGCGCTGCCGATCGCGCAGCCCGGCCCAGGTCCGGCGACGACGCCGCAGCCGGGAGGCGCGCCCTTCGCGGCTCCGCCTCCAGTACAGCAGGCGTTCGCTCCACCCCCCGTGCAGCAGACGTTTGCGCCTCCTCCGGTACAGCAGACGTTCGCTCCGCCGCCGGGACAGTTCCCGATGGGTGGCGCGCCCGCCACGGTACCAGCGGCGGTCACCGATCCGGCCGCACCGCCGGCACCGGGCCAGCCGTTCTCGTTCGCGGCATTCCCTGGAATGGGTGCCCCGCCGCCGGTCGCTGCCAACGGCGCCCCGCCGCCGCAGACTGCGGCGGGCATCGTCAGCTCGTTTCCCGTTCCGCAACGATAGCTCTTTAGCCCCGCGGCGCGCATAAGGCGAAGCGTACACATCGGAGGCTATCCACCTTGATGGCTGTCTGTGTTGCGTCGCGGGGCGTTCTCTTTGAAGGAGCGCGAGATGTGTCAGGCGTACGAGGGTGAACGGGAGTGGTTGGTCCAGCGAGATCTCGCTGAGATCAAGAAGCGCTACAAGGCGCATGTGCGCGGGAAGAAGAAGCTCACGGACGATGAGCTGCTGAAGCTCGCGATCGAAAAACTCATGCTGGAGGAACGCTAAAGACCATGTCGTATCTCGTGTTCGATATCGAAACCATCCCCGACCTGTCAGTTTGGACCCCGCCGCCTGTCGATCCGCCGCCGGCCAATCCCGCTGCGCCCCTGCCAGGACAGTTGACCATTGTCGGAGCCCCAGCCGCCACGCCGTCTACTGACAGCGGCATCGTGATCCCACCCGTCGGTACGCCTGCGAAGAAGTCGCGCTCGCGAAAGAAGCCGGTCGATCCGAACGAGCCGCCGAAGGAGCCCTTCCCGCCACTATACGCCCATCGTGTGATCGCGATCGGGTTTGCGCTCTTCGATGATGCGCTGAACCTGCAACACATCGGCTGCGTCGGTCACGACGATGAGCCGAAGCTCATCAACGATTTCTCTGCGTGGCTCGCGCAGATACCGGGAACCGTCGTGACGTTCAACGGACGTACCTTCGATGTGCCTGTGCTCGGCCTCCGCTCGTTGCGGTTGGGGCTTTCACAGCACTGGAATACGGTGCAACATCGCAGGCGCTACGCGGAGGAACACCACCTAGACCTGTTCGACGCGATCACGGAGTACGGCGCGCTTGGACGAACTGGCTTCAGCCTCGACGCACTTGCTCAGGTAATCGGCTTGCCTGCGAAGGGCGAGGTCGATGGGACCAAGGTAAGGGCCATGTATGCGAATGGCGAGCACGCGAAGATCCAGCTCTACTGCACGGCCGACGCAGCTAAGACATCGTTCCTTCTGTTTCGCTACGCGCTCATGCGAGGTCGCATCGATCTCGCGACGTACCGCCTTGCCGCAGCAGCCCTGTTTCAAGTGTGCATCGACCGTGGACTGACGAACGTGACTTTTGCCGCGGATCAACAGCGTCTGTTGCTGAATGGATAGATGCCAGCGCTGATTAAATTGACCGGCCATGTCTTCGGTACAACACCCCGTGCGTAGAATGCGAAAGGCGAAATAGCGATGCCGACCGCCGCCAGTGCCTCGACAATTCAACTGCTTCGCCGAGCGGCAGAGGTGCTGGCCGGATCGCGGCGGCATTTGTCTGAGGAGCTGGCGGCTCGCGCTGATAAGATCGAGCGGTTGCGACGCGAGGAAAAAGAGCGCTGCAGCGATGGGCACCGGATGGCCTGTGCCTGCGTCGTGCTCGCAGCGATTGATGGAGCCGAAGGGTGAGGACGCGCGATCACTTCAACATCGCCATCCTGCTGGCGTGTGTGATCGTGCTGGTGGCGGAACCAAGTCCGCAGCTCCGCAGCACGGCGCTTGCGTTCGGTGCGCTCTGCTGCGTGGCGAAGTTGTTGGTGCGCCGTCGATGAGCGCGCAGAGAGCCAGGCGGCATGATCTGCGCGGTCATAGGTTTGGCCGACTGACGGCAGTGGAGCCCGCGCGAACCCCCAACCGTGCTGGTTGGAGATGCATCTGCGCGTGTGGAAACGTCACGACAGTAGCAACAGACAAGCTACTAGCTAAATTGATCGTGTCATGCGGCTGCTGGCGAAAAAGACGAGGAAAAGAAGCAGTTAGATACGCGCATGGACAGGGTGGGAAGTACGACAGGACTAAGGAGTATCGTGCCTGGTCTGGCATGATCAACCGCTGCACAAATCCGAAAGCATCGAAGTGGCCACGCTATGGTGGACGAGGGATAACTGTCGCACCTGTCTGGCGAAAATCGTTTGTCAGATTCTTGCGTGACGTAGGGAAGGCTCCAGGGCCGAAGTACATGCTCGAACGCAAGAACAACGAGCGCGGATACGTACCGGGGAATGTGTGCTGGGCGACGAACGCTGAACAGTCCCTGAACAGATCGAGCAACAGGATCCTCACTGTTCACGGTGAACAGGCGCCTGCGATGGTGTGGGCGAGGAGACGCGGAATCGGCATATCAACGATTCTTGCACGAATCGACCGATGGGGATGGTCCAACACGGATGCCGTGATGCGTCCGTTGCGAGGCGCGGCATGACGGTCGTAGCAGTCAACGTTCCAGGGCCACAGCACTACGAAGCCATGGCGCTCGGTGCACGCTGCGACCTTTGCCCGTGTGCAAATACAGCTCGTGGACCCGTGCCGTCGACTAGGCCGGCTGGGGCGACGCTCGCGGTGGTCGCGGAAGCTCCTGGATCAACAGAAGTCGCTGAAGGCAGAACCCTCTGCGGAGCTTCCGGCCGCGAGATCCGCACAGCGCTCCAGAATGCAGGCGTCGATATAAGTCGTGTTGCCCTGCTTAATGCCATGCAGTGCCAGCCCCCAGGCGTGCTCAAAGCGTTCCTGCAACAGTGCAAGAAGCAGGGGCTCCCCTCCCCCATCGATCTGTGCCGCCCGCGGCTCGAACGCGAGATGCAGGGCCTGCAGTACGTGGTCATGATGGGCGGCGCCGCGGTACAGGCTGTGGGGCTCAAGCAGAGCGTGATGCAGATCCGGGGCACACCGGCGGTTCTCCCGAACGGGACGCCTGCGATAGCAACGCCGCACGCCGCGTTTGTGCTTCGCGACGAGGGTCGGGTCATGCGGAGCATCTTCCACGCTGACGTCGCGAAGGGCGTGCGCATCAGCCGCGGTGGCAGCACATGGAAGGACCCCTGGTACTTCGTTCCGCGGTCAGCGGCGGAGGTCGAGAACTTCCTGGCGACACAGACCGAGCGCGCTGCTGTCGACGTCGAGACCGACGGGGTCGACACCTGGACGTGCAACCTGCGGCGCATCGGCATCGGCAATGCGCGGGAGGTGATGATCTACTCCCCGCTCTCCGTGCACGGCCAGTACATGCTTCATCAGGACGAGATCGTGCAGCAGGCCCGAGCGATCGGCGCCTACTTCCAGCGCGCGCCCCGTCTCGACACGCACAACGGCATCGTCTTCGACTCCGTGGTCCTCTACCGGCACGGGATGCCAATGCCTGACGAAAAAATCGCGGATTCACTTATAGCCCATCAGATCGGACAGACCTCCGAGCTGCCACACGGTTTGGACTTCCTCGCGAGCATCTACACGGACGCGCCGCGATGGAAGGACGATGTAAAACATTCCAACGTCCGCGACGATGGCGTGCTCGACCGCTACCTCTCGTTCGACATCGCGACGACGTGGTCATGCATGCCGTACGTCGAGTCGAACCTCGTATCCGCGCAGCAGATGCCGATCTACTCGCTCGACAAGGAGCTGTTCCAGATCGGCCGCAGCATGTCGGCGATGGGGCTCTACGTCGATCAGGCTGCGCGGATGAAGTTCGCTGTCGAGTACCAGGAGAAGGCCGATCGGCTCGCGCGTGAGCTGAATGAAGTTGCTGGCCGCGAGGTGAATCCGAACTCACCGAAGCAGGTTCAGGCCCTGCTCTATCGTGATCTCGGGCTGCCGATGCTAGATGAGCACGTCACGGACGGTGGCGACCCGTCAACTGACGAGAGCACGCTCATCGACCTGCTCTCGCTCGGTGTCGACGACCGGGCACGCAAGGTCATCCACGCGCTTCTCGGCTGTCGCGAAGCCGAGAAGATCCTCGGCACGTACACGGGCCATGTGGTGGAGGGCAGGCTCGAAGGCGGCCCCACGATTCACACCGACGGCTGCGTGCGACCTGTGTGGCGTCCTGGCAAGCGCTCGGGGCGCTGGGGCTCGAACGACCCCAACGCACAGAACATCATCGATGCGCTGCGCGCGATGTACGTGGCGAAGCCGGGCAACGTCCTGGTCGCGGCCGACATGCAGGCTGTCGAGCTGCGGATGATCGCCTGGCTCGCGAATGACGCGCCGTTGATCGAAGCGTTCCGCGCCTTCGACGCCGGCACCGGCCCCGACGTGCACATCGCGAACGCCTGTACCGTGTTCAAGTGTGCTCCCGAGCAGGTGACGAAAGGGATTCGTACCTTCATCAAGCGCTTCGTCTACGCGCTGAACTACGACGCTGAGCCTCCGAAGATCTACCAGACGCTATCGCTGCTCCGTGACGACAACCTCAACCCGATGTTCCCTGGCATCACGCTGGCGGAGGTCCAGCGTCTCTACACGCTCTGGTGGAACCTGCACCCGTCTATCCCTGAGTGGAAGAAGAAGCTCATCTACGGCTGGCGCAGCACAGGATCGATCGCGACGCGCATCGGGGGCCGCAAGCGGTTCTTCGTGGGCGGAGAGAAGCCGACGGAGATGCCGAACCATGATGTTCAAGGCTCCTGTGCAACTATGCAGAACGAATCGATTCGTCAGCTCGTGCGCGCCTACCCATTCGACTACGCGAACCACCGCGGGCTGCTGATCAACGGGCACGATCAGCTCGTGGTCGAATGCGCGGAGCGCGAGAAAGAGGATGTGAAGCGGCTCGTGCGTCAGTGCATGGAGCGCAAGATGGGCGCCATGTTGTTCCCGGCTGAGCCCAAGGCCGGGCCGAACTGGGCGGTGGTGTGATGAGGCGCCAATGCAAAAAGTGTCCGTGGCGTGTCGACGTCGACCCCCACGACATCCCGAACGGTTACTGCCCCGTGCGGCATGCGAACCTGAAGAACACGCTCGCCGACCATACCGATCCGAACAGCATCGCGCTCGCACTCGGGGGCAAGGTACTTCGGATGATGGCCTGTCACGAGACGATGCTTGGCAAGGAGCTGCCATGTGTCGGCTGGCTCGCACATCAGCTCGGGCCAGGCAACAATCTCGCGCTGCGTGTGCACACAATACACGACCGATCGCTCACCGACTTCGAGCTGGTTGGCGAGCAGCATGAGCGGTTCGAGAACACTTTGCCGAGGAGCGTCGATGCCAGTCGTACGTGATATCCAGCTTCCGCCACTGCCGATTGATCTACCCGAGTTCCTCGCTGCGATCGAAGAGGCATACGTCGGCGAGGCGTTGGCTGCAGTTGACGACGTAAGGAAAGAGGCAGCTGCGCTGCTCGGCTTCAAGCGATCGACGTTCGTCATGAAGCTGAAGCGCATGAACAGCAGTGAGACCACACGCCGGAACACCGGTCACTACCCGAGGAGAGCCTGATGGCGATCGTCACGAGGCCAGCGACCAAAGAGTACCGCGACAACTTTGACGCCACGTTCGGCAAGGCGTGCACCGAGTGCAAAGGCTCGGGCAGCGTCGATCGCGACAAGTACCGCGTCGATCATGACGCTGACGGTCCGCACAGCACAACGTGCCCGACGTGCAAAGGGTCGGGGCGGGCGCCTGAGAAAGGCTACCGACCGTGATGGAACGTTCCGCTCTCATCAGTCCCGACGGACTGTACCGCTACTGGCTGCGTCGAAAGTGGCGCGATGGGCCAGGCTATCTCCTGTGGATCATGCTCAACCCATCGACTGCGGATGCGCTTGAAGACGACACGACGATTCGTAAGTGCGTTGGTTTTGCTACGAAGTGGGGCTACAGCGATCTCTACGTCGTCAACATGTTCGCGTTCAGGACGACCTACCCAACTGAATTGAAGCAGGCTGCCGATCCGGTCGGGCCGGACAACGACAAGTGGATCCTGCAGCTCGCGGTGGGCGCAACAGGTATTGTCGCAGGGTGGGGCGACAGCGGTCCACCGAAGCTGGTACGCGAGCGGCTTCCCAGGATCGCGTACGCTGTGCGCGAGGCTGAAGTGTTCTGTATCGGTCATACAAAGTCCGGTGCTCCCCGCCATCCGTCTCGACTCGGCTACAGCACGCCAATTGAGCTGCACTGGGGCGTCATGCAGCGCGAAGGGAGTCTGTCGCAATGATACAGCAGGTACAGCAGGACGACTTCGACCTCACGATTGGTCGGCTCGACAACATCATGTCGGTGCTGGTGATCTGGGGCCGCACGCACGACCAGCTCGACCCGGCGAACGTCCAGACGCTCAAGCACCACGCCGAGGACATGATCGCGGCGGGGCAAAAGATCTTGAAGGACTTGGGCAAGGTCGAAGGGCTGCCGCAACCAGGAGGTGCAGGGTGACCGCGCCGACCCATCCGATCATTCGTGAGGCGCTCGCCGTGCACGAAGTGTTCCGCAAGCTCGGCTTCACACCGGACGAGATCTTCATCCGCCCGCTGCCCAGCAAGCTGTTCGTCACTGTCCAGCAGGCGGGCAAGGAGTTCAATCTCGATCTCGGGGCGCATGATCTCGACACGGTCACGGTCATCAAGCAGTGGGCGGACGCGTCGGCTTGGTGGAACACAGGTGACAATGGGGAGCGTCAGGAGATGTTCGAGACCTCGGAAGTTCGAAAGAACGTCGTCCTGATCATCGTGGCGCTGACTGAGAAGGGTTTCAGGATCAAGAGGAGTGACGCGTGAGGTTCGCAGTGTACGTGCCCATGGACCAGACGTGGTTGTACCTGACGGCGGGTAAGAGCTGGACTACGAAGCATCCCGAGGCGGAGCTGTTCGAGTCGCGAGACGCTGCCGATCAGGCCACGAACGAATCCGAAGCGCAGATCGAAGAAGTCGCCGACGAAGCAGAGTTCCGTGGACGAGAGGATACGTGGTGAATCTCGTCTGGACACTCTTCGCAGACGTGATCGCGCGACTCGCCGATGAAGGAGCCTCATGACCAGATCGATCGCCTGCGTCGGTTCTCGCCTCACGCCCGCGCCGATCCTCACGTGGATGGAAGAGACCGCTGCCAAACTCGTCTCGGCCGGGTACGGCATCGTCTCTGGGAACGCGCCCGGCGCCGATCAGGCGTGGGCGCGCGGTGCGAACACGGTCGACCCGGCGCGCGTCATTCTGTTCCTGCCGTGGGCCAACTTCGAGGCGCAGGCGATCCATCCCAAGAACAAGATTTGCACTTTTCGCCCAACTGACCACGCTCGTTATGTGCAGCTGGCCATCGCCAACTCGGCGCCGTTAGGTACAGGAGCACAACTTCCCCTGCTCGCGCGAAACGCGATGATTGTCGACGACGTGCACTGCGTGTTCGGATATATGGGCGCGGGTAAGAGTGGAACGCGTCACACGTTCGGGCTCGCCCAGCGGCAGGGTATCATCACGATGAACGTCGGCGACGCACTCGTGCGCGCAGGGATCGAAGAGCGGCTCGTGGCTGGCGTCGACGTGCGTGGGCCTGTGTTCGATACAGGGAAGGGCAGGAAGTGGTGAGCGCCGTACAGACTCCAGTCTCAACCAACTGCGCCGCCTGTGGGCTCGTGCTCAAAGACCTGACCGACGCACAGACTGCACTCGATCTGCAGTGTCGCGCAATGTACAGCTACCGGATGATCTCGTCGCTCGACAGTATCAAGCGCGCCGAGCTGAACGGTCTCATCCACGCGGTTGCACAGAACGCGCTCCGCGGTGATGAGCTGCGCAACGCAATCTTCCGCATGCACGAGCTGGGCTTCGCGGAGCTGGCCAAGCGGGTCGAGCGGCGAGTGTGGCGTGCGACAGTCGAAGTTGTCGAGGCTGCTCCTGTCCCTGTCCCTGCCTCGCCGCCAACGCGCCCCGTTCTCCCGTTCGCGCTCACGCAGGGGCAGGAGCAGGCGATGGCGATGGGCCGTCGGGTGATGTCGAGCGGCGGGCACGCCTGCGGGATCGTAGCTGGTTATTCAGGGGTGGGAAAGACAACCATAGTCAAGGTCTTCGCGCACGAGTTTGGTACCCCGCTCGTGATCACGCCAACTGGCAAGAGCGCCCTGCGCGTCCGGGAGGCGACAGGGCTCGACGCACGCACGATCCATCGCTGGATCTACAAAGTCGTCGAGGATCCCAAAACTGGCGGCGTGAAGTTCGTGCGTCGCAACAGCGAGGAGATCGAGAAGCCTGCGTCGCGGCTCATCGTGCTCGACGAGGCGTCAATGGTACCCGCCGAGATCTGGCGGGATGTCTATTCCGTGTGTGAGCAGCACGACCTGCGGCTCATCTGCGTCGGCGATGCGTTCCAACTCCCGCCGGTACAGGAGCGCGGCGCCCCACCGTTCTCGATCCTGAGCCCCGAGTTCGCACAGGAGCTGGGTGCCGAGCGCGTCGAGATGACCGAGGTGACCCGTCAGGCCCTCGACTCGCCTGTCATTCGCGCCTCGATGGCGTTGCGAGGAGGCCGTGGGCTATCTGCGCTACACGAGCTACCTCATGTCGATCTGAGCAACTTCGGTCATGTGGCCATCGAGACGTACAAGGCAGGCGGCGTGTGCATCTGCCACCGGAACGCGACGCGCTTCCAGCTCAATGCAATGTTTCGTGTTTCTCTTGGGATCTACGACGAGATGCCGCAGAAGGGTGAACCTCTGATGTGCCGGAAGAACGTCTACGAGGCCGATCTCGTGAACGGTGAGGCGTTCCCCTTCACAGGCTGGGCGGCACCGCCCGAACAGCCTGAGCGCATCTACGACAAGTACAAGAACGTCGAGGAGTACGCGCGCTTCGGCGGTACGCACGTTGGTGAGAGCAACAAGCTCGCGACTCTCGCCGTCGAAGAGCTGCACGGACGCCTCGGCGCCGGGCCGCGCGCGGTCGAGATCGCTGCGAGTCGCTGGGCGCGAGCACAATCGCTCTACGGTGGGGACTCGCTCGCACCGCACGTGCACGCGCAGTTCGGGTACTGTCTGACGGCACATTCGTCACAGGGTTCGGAGTATCCGTATGTACTCGTCGTGATCGAGCCGTCGGTGCGCGCCGACGAAGAAGAGGGCCGACGCTGGATATATACGGCCACCACGAGAAGTAAGATCATGACCGCTGTGTACATCGGGAGGATCTGATGCAGGACCAACTTGCACACGCCCGGACGCTCATCTCGCTCATCCACCCGGCGCCGCACGCACAGGCGCTCATCGAGATCACGTCGATGCCTTCGAAGAAGCGTGCGTTCAAGAGCTACTTCTTCTACGCCGAGCTGGCTGCCGAGCACTGCATCGAGGAGACAATCAAGGGCCACAGCGTGTACGTTGGGCTCAACCCCCGCTCGCAGATGTCGGCATTCGAGACAGACATCCCCTACGTGAGCACGGTCGGTCTCGATCTCCAGCCCGAGAAGACACCGATCGAGGAGGTCGAGAAGCGCCTCGGGATCGGCGGCATCCTCCCGACCGCGACGTCGTGCAGCGGCGGCGGTGTGCACATGTACTTTCGCCTGTCCGAGCCAGCCGACCCTGTGAAAGCCAAGGTCGTGTGGCAGCGCCTCTGTCGGTTCACAGGCAGCGACGCAATCTTCAACGTGAACCGCATCTTTCGCGTGCCCGGCACGTATAACTGGAAGAGCCCGCCGCCGCGACCGTGCTACTTGACAGCCCTGGCGCCGGAGCGCGCGTACACGATCGAACAGATCAACGCCGCGCTCGATCGACTCGGTGCCGGCCCTGCGGTACCGCCCAAGGCAGGGATCCCTGTGCCCGTCGGAGAGCCGATGGACATGCAGAAGATCTTGGACAGTGTGCCCGAGGGGGTGCGCTACGCGATTTGCACGGGCGAGCGGAACGCCCTGAGCGAAGGGCAAGGGACGCGCTCGGAGACAGACTGGCTCGTCGTCTGCGCGCTCGTGAAGGCCGGCTGTTCCGACGAAGCAATCGCCGCTCTGTTCGCCAGTTTTCCGATCGGCCTTCTCAAATACTATGAGGCCGGCGCGCACTACCTGACGAAGACGATCGAGTCGGCACGACGCGCGACTGCCGAGCCGATCGAGCATACGCACTCGTACCACAGCCGCAAGCTGCCGAGTGGCAGCTACGGTGACAAAAAGAGGAGACGATAGATGGACGATCAGACCACCGCTTTGCTCGGGGAGCGCCCCATCGAAGACATGCCGTTCGAGGGAGGTGAGCCTGTCCGGGAGCTGCTCCGTACTCTCGGTGTCAAGATCGCGCACGACATCGAGCTGCTCGGCTGCACCGGTGCAAAGGCGCAGGGCCTCAGCATCGAGCAGATCACCGCGCTCCGGCTGAGTCTCGCGGGCGGCGGCGTAGGCCTGCCGTGCTTCGTGGGCATCGATCGGTTCTGCCTCGCGCACAACACGATTGGCGGCCTGCAGGTGGAGCAGGAGCAGCGACACAAAGAGTACGTTGAAGCTGTGTCACGCGAGCTGACCAAAGAGGAGCGCGGTCGCATCGAGCTGATCGAGGCTGCCCGCCGCAAGCGGGGCAAGACGCTGGACGACAGGATCATGTCGACGACGGATATCCTGTCGGGACGCGAAATGCCTGAGGGGTTCGAGGCAGAGCAAGACCGTGTGCTGCCCGAGGCTGTGCGGGAGGGGATCGCGCAGGCGCGTCGCGGCGAGGTGACGCCGATCCCCGCGCACGTGCTTCAGGACTGGGAGTGCCCCGAGCACAAGAAGACCAACTGGGCGTGCCGCTACTGCGTCGCGCAGATGATCATCGAGGGGCCGCTGGAGCCGGAGTTCTTGTTCAGCGCCAAGAACTCGTCAGGCACAGGGGTCCTTGACCTGAAAGGCACTGACGTGGAGGGGTACATCGAGGCACAGGACGCTGTGGGCTGCACGCAGATCGACGTTCACGTTCTGGCCGCGCGTTACACACGAAAACTGTCCCGCTAAAAAAGGAAGCAGAAAATGCTGATGTGCCTCGAAGGACTTGATGCAGCAGGGAAGAACTCGCAGGCGAAGCGCCTAGTCGAGAAGTTCGACTCGATCGGCCGCAACGCGGTGGTGCTGTCGTTCCCCCGCTACGAGACGACGGTGGGCAATGCGATCAGGCGGCATCTGCACAGTGAGCTGATGCTGACTGTGTTCGAGAACATGGATGGTCATCTCGTACCACGGCAAGCACCTGCCCCCGAAGACCCCCTCGCCTTCCAGTGCCTGATGCTCGCCGACAAGATGGACGCCGCGCTCGACATCGAGGCGCACATCTACGCCGGGCGCGTCGTCATCTGCGATCGGTGGACCCCGAGCGCGATCTGCTTCGGCGAGGCTGACGGAGTCGACGCGCACTGGCTCCAGCGTGTGCAAGAGGTGCTGCCGCACCCGAGCCTGCACGTGTTCATCGACGTGCCCGAGGACGAAGCGCTTCGTCGGCGTCCCACCATGCGCGACCGCTACGAGAAGGATCGCGAGAAGCAGAAGGTCATTCGACAGAACTACAAGACGCTGTGGGAGGCCGGCGCCGAAGATGACCCGGAGGAGTGGGTCACCGTCGACGGCGTCGGGACGGTCGAGGAGGTGACGGAGCGGATCTGGAAGCACGTGCTGGTTGCGCTCGGGGTGGAAGCGTGAATGTAGATCGGATGATTTATGTCGCCGGAGCGCTGATGGCCGACGATCACTACAAGATCCGCCTCAACATCGATCGTGCAGCAGCAGTCGGCCTTGAGGTCGCCAAGCTCGGTGCTGCGCCACTCATCCCGCACACGAACACAGGCGCCTGGTTCATTGGAACGCTAAGCCACGAGGCGTGGTACGCGATCACGCTGGAGCAGATGCGCCGCTGCGATGCCGTCATCCTCGTGTCGGGCTGGGAGGGCTCGGAGGGGACGGAGGGGGAGCTGAAGGAAGCGAAGCGCATCGGGATGCCAGTCTTCGAGCGCATCGACGAACTGAAGGCGTGGCTCGCAGCGTCGTGACCCGCTACTTCGTCAACTGCACGGTGCCGCCGCCGACAGAATCACACGAGGCAGCTGCGCGGCACGGACGTGTGCTTGCAGTGCGGGTGCATCTCGGGAACTAACCGAGTCGACAAGACGAGCGGGTGTACGGGTGGGCAGAAATCGAACTGACAGACAAGGAGACAGAACATGGACCTGAAGCAAGTTGATCCGAAAGAGGTGTTCGCGCGGCTTGGCGGCTACGAGGCGGACTATCCCGGCTTCGATTCGACGCCGCAGTTCACCGCGAACCAGGTGGCGTATCTCGTTCAGCCGGGCGTCGTGCTGCTGGCCCGCACGCGGTTCGATGTCAACCAGCTCCACGGATTCCTCGACGGGTTTCCGGCGGAGCTGCAGTTCGACAGCTACATCGATGACGAGGACGTCGGAACAGGCAACGAGGCTGGCGCCGATCTGATCAAGGCTGCTGGACAGCTCTGCTACATGAGCTTCGGGCCCAACCGCACGAAGAACAACGAGGCTCAAAAGTACATCAACAACATCCTGTCGTCTGGTCACGGCTGCTATGACGACGATACGGACGTTTTGACAGCTGCGGGCTGGAAGGCGTGGCCGAGTGTCATCGACACTGATCTGCTGGCGACGCGCAGAGCGGATGGTGTGATCGAGTACCACCGTCCCGAACGGCTCGTCTCGTATCATCACAAGGGGCGCATGTACCGTGTGGACGCTCGGGGTGTCGATCTTCTCGTGACGCCCGATCACAAGATGCTGGCGTGCCTTACGACCACGCGCGAAGGCCGGACTAAGTCTGCGTTTGAGCTGATTCCGGCTGAGACAATCGGCGCTCGATCACACGCGTATACGAAGTCCGGTTTGTGGACTCAGCCGGTTCAACACGACGAGAATGATGACGTCGCAGCGTTGCTCGGTTTCGCGATCGGCGACGGATCGTACGAGGGAGGTAACCGCGTGCGTTTCCATCTCCGTCGCGAAAGGAAGATCGCGTGGCTGCATGATCGCATCATTCGCTTGAGTGCGGGCGATTCGACATTCACGTTGGACGTCGATGCAGACAACGATCGGTACAGCGTGAGCTTTCCGGCGCGGCTACAAGACATGTTCGCTGCGACCTACGCGCGAAACGGCGAGCGTCAGATTCCTCCGGGAGTCCTTACACGCTGGTCGGCACGAGGACTGCACGCGTTGTTCGGTGGCTTGATGCAGGCCGATGGACACGCGGGATCGACGGGCGACACGTTCGACACGACAAGCCCGACGCTCGTCGGACAGTTTCAGCAGTTGTGCTTGCATATCGGGCTGGCAGCGAATGTTTGCTACACATACGGACCCGATGAGCGTCCGACTTCGTACGGGGACAAACCTCTCACGAGGCTGTCTGTCATTCGGCGAGAGCTGAAGCCGGAAGTCAACAAGTGGAGTGGGAGTGTGGGACGCTCCACTTGGATCGATGAGTGGGAGGGTGATGTGTTCTGCGCAGAGGTCCCGAACAACACGCTATACGTGCGGCGGAACGGGATTCCGGTATGGAGCGGAAACTCCGTTCTGGAGCACGCACAGTACACGCTGCTCCTCTACGGGGCGGGGCGCGACTTCACGCACGAGCTGGTGCGCCACCGGACGGGCGTCGCCTTCTCCCAGGTGTCGCAGCGCTATGTCGACGGACACGTGCTTCGTTTCGTCGAGCGCCCTGAGTACCAGGACGACGAGGAGCTACATCAAATGTTCCTGCGTCGCATCGACGCCGTGACTGACGAGTACAACAACATCGCGCGCATCCTCACGGCGAAGCAGATGAAGGGCCTCGATCCGATGCTATCGGGCGAGAAGAAGACGGAGCTGCGCAAGAAGGTCAACCAGGCGGCACGGAGCTGCTTGCCCAACGAGACCGAGGCGCCCATCGTCTTCTCGGGCAACATTCGGGCGCTCCGGCACGTGTGTGAGATGCGCGCTGCCGGCGCCGCTGATGTGCCGATTCGCGAGGTGACGACACGGATCTTCCTGGCGATGCAGCGCATCGAGCCCACGCTCTTCGCCGACTACAAGCTCTACGAGCTGCCGGGGGGCACTCACGCAGTGGCCACGGACTGGCGGAAGGTCTGATTCGGCCTTACATCAGCGCCAAAGGAGTCACCACATGACCATCACACTGTCCCTGTTCGTTCTCGCGGTTCTCGGCCTTCTGCTCTACGCCTTCGCGGCGAATCCGAAGGCGTCCGAGATCGGCCGACTCACGTTCGCGTGTGCGCTGCTGGCCCTCTGCTTCGAGGTCTGGCCGCACGTGGCTGCCAGAGTCAGTAGGTGATGAAGCTCGACGAGACCATCGTCGCGCGCATCCTCAGCGACTTCGCGGCGCTCATCAAGGGCGCTGCGGAGTCGCAGGAGCGCGGACGCTTCAGCGCAATCCAGTCGATCGCGCGACAGGCGACGGACTTCCAGCTGTTCAGTGCGAATCGACTCAGCGACTACGACGCGCTGACCGACTCCGACGGCGGGATCGTCCTGAATGGCGGCATCGGACAGGTGGTCGGACGCGGCTTCGGCGATCAGGCTGAGATGTACCGGACGCTCATCGACTCACTCAAGGAGATGGCCACCAAGCGCAGGGACGTCTCACCAGCCGCCGAGCTGAGTGAGCTGATCTCTGTGCGCCGAGAGCTGAAACTCGACGGCGAGACGACAGATGACATCGACACCCGAATCAAAACGCTGCGCAAGGAGATCGCGAATGGACACGCCAAGACCGACGCCGACACTGTGGTACATCCCCAGCTTCTACGGGGATCTGAGACTGGAACGCTCGGGAGTGGGGACGACCCTTTCGTGGGAGAACGTGACGCCGACAGAGCGTCGCGTTCTGCAGAGCCTCTTCGCGCACGCGGTGACGAAGGGCTGGGCGAAGGACACAGAGCACGACCTGACGAAGGGGTTCCTCGCCCTGTCGACTGAGCTGCCGAAGGTCCAGAAGTTCATCGTAAAGGCACTGAAGCCGGGGCGACAGACCGTCGACTTCGTGCAGTTCAGCGACGGCAAGATCGAAGAGATTCGGCACGGCGCGCTGGAGGCTGTGTCCAACAGGGATCTGGAGGACTCCGCTCCGCTACCGAAAGTTCCTGCCAAGGGCGCGACTGTTGCGAAGCCGACGCTTGGCTGCCCAGAGCCGGATCTCATGAAGGCGGAGCTGCGCGCGAGGGACGTGCTGTTCGCGTTCTTGAACGACGAGCAGCGCAACGACTTCCGCAAGCGCAACGCCTTCGTGACTGAAGGGGCGGGTACTGGGCACCGGTACATCGTGACGTCGAGGCACGCACGCGATCAGCTTGCACAGACGCGCCGGCAGCTCTACGACATCGACGAGAAGCAGCCTTATTGCGTGCACGACTACAGCGTACCGGCCGCGGAGGAAATGCTCGCCTTGCATCTGCTGTTGCAGGCGCCTGAGCACGAGCGGTATCTTCGTCACCTGGAGTAAAGACGATGGTCTGCAGCAACTGCAACAACGCTCGGCAGGGTGGCTTTACCGTCATCCACTACGGCAGCAAGGGCGAAGAGATGCTCCGTGTCGATCTCTGCTCCGCGCCATGCCTGATCCAGTGGGCCTACAAGTTCGCACAGCTGCAAGGAATGCGTGCGGCGTTCGGCGTGCAGCAGAAGATCAGCAGCGTCAAGAACGCCATCGCTGATCTGCTGAAGCCGGCTCGATGAGCATCTCGATCTTCGTCTGCGATCTCGGGCGCGACAAGCCCCAGTGTGAAACTGGGAGCTGCTCCAACCTCGCATCATCTACGTGCACGTTCGAGCTGCGCGGCCGTCTTGCAGGAAAGACCTGTGGGCGTCGCGTCTGCTCGAAGTGCGGCGGTGAGAAGAAGATGTGCCTGCCGCATCAGCGTGTGCCTGCGCAGGCGACCCCGAAGCCGATTTGACGTCGGCTGCGCCTCGGCCGTATGCTCTTTTCCAACGAGGTGAATCGAGCATGATTCTTGGACAAACGCGCACCCCCTTCGAAGCGCCTGGAATGCCCCACGCCAAGCTGCCGCACACGGCATTCTACAGCGGAAACATCTGGCCCTTCTCCGAGGTGACGAACCGGATGCGAGCGTACCCGATGTACCGGCCGCCGCTCGTGCCGGGGATGGGCCCGCAGATGCTTCCGCCGGTGCCGCCGCCCGCGCCGCCAGCGCCGAACGGTGCACCGGCCGCCGCGACGCAGGTTCCCTCGTCCGCGCCGACCAGCGCCGCCATGCACGGCAGCTTCGGCGGCGCCGGATTCGGCTCGACGGGAGGCACGAAAGCGCACTTCCATGTCGATCCGTACATGGTGATGCGCTCGGGATGGATTCCCGGCGTGAGCCCGAGCGGGTCGAACATCCGCGCAGGTGTGCACAATGCGGGAGCACGCATCCATCGCTCGATGCCGTTCCAGACGGCACCGCTGCCACCTGACATGCCGCCGCCCGCACCGATGCCTGCACCGATGCCGGCCGCGACGCATGGCTTCGGCCGTCCGCACAAGCGTCGACACTGGCTCTCGCGTCTGATCAATCCGGAGACGGTCTCCGAGATCGATACGCGCGCGGCTTCGGGCGGCTGCGAGACCTATCCGCCGCGCGCGGACGGCATCAAGGTCACGGTCTGCAATGGCCGTGTTACCAAGTACGAAGACGCACAGGGCAACGTGAACACTCCCGATCCGAACTCCGGCGTCGAGTATGGCTCGGGCAGCGGGATGGGCGGCTTCGGGCACCACGGCCATCATCATCACCACCATCACGCGGCGGCCATCGCGGCAGAAGAGCAGCAGGCAATGGCCGGTCTCGGCCACCACCACCATCACCACCATCACGCGGCGGCAATGGCCGGTCTCGGCTTCCCTGGCTGGGGCAACCGCTGGGGCAACCGCGGTGGTGTTCGACCGGGCTTCAATCCGGGGTTCCGTCCGCCGGTGTACGGCACGCAGCCGGGATTTGAGCATCGTCGCCATCACTGGTGGCAGCCGGCCTATGTTCCGCCGCCTCCGGCCGCTCCCGCCTTCGGGCGCTGGTAGATCATGGAGCACGGCCGACGGTATCCGGATCCGGATTCCGTCAAGTACGCGAAGACGATGCCGCCCCAGCATCCGTGTCAGCTGACGACGGACGATGCGGGGCGCATCTATTCGGCGCACCATCATGGTGCGTGGATCGACAAGCTCGGGAACGGGAACACCGATCTCGATTCGGGCCACTGGCACCACATCCGCTCGTTCAAGGTCGAGTCCGATCCGACCGACGGCCACACCCACGAGCTGACGATGCTCCCGTGCGGCGCCGGTGCAGCGCAGAACGTCGAGCGCCCGTCGGCGATGGTGCCGCAGAACTACTCCTACGGGACGCAGTTCGCTGGTGCTGGGCCGTCAATGCTGCCCGAGGGGCACAAGCCAAGCGTGATGGTCTACGTCGTCGGTACGCTGATCTCGGTGGGCATGGTCGCTGCGGGGATCTGGCTGATGAGTCGCGGAGGCGGGGAGTCGTCGAAATGAAGGCGAGACGCGGCAGAGGTGGCAGTACAGCAGCTCACGCCACCTTCATGATCGAGACGCTCGCACCAGATCTTCGTGCCAGCGGGCACACCTACACAGCGAAGGACGTCGCCGACTGCGGCCGGATGATGCGTACAGGGCAGAAGAGCGCTCGGTATGCGAACTGGCTGAAGACCACGCTCGTCCCTGACCTCCGTGCGAGTGGGATGGTCGAGACGGCCAAAGACCTCGCGCGATGCGCGCGCGTCATCGGGCGACGATGATCTTCGGCGTGCTGCAGGGCAGCCTCGGCGCCGCGAGTGGCAGTCCGATCAGGACCATTCAGCTCACGCTCGCAAAGATGGGATTGCCGGTCCACCCCACCGGCGTGCTCGACCAGCCGACCGTCGACGCTGTGAACGGCGTGTTCAATGGCTGGGACGACGCACCGCCAGATCTGCGCACCGGCAAACTCACCGCGCACGACATCGCGCGCAAGCTCCCAGTCGTGACTCGGCTGGTGAAGCTCGCTGCCGGCGGTGCGATGGTGCTGCCGGACGTGAACGGGTAGGAGGCGAACCATGATCTGCCGCATCGACAAGCGCCGCGTTGGATACGACGCCGTCGTGATCCATCAAGGTCGTCCTCGCGTGACGACGCGGATCCACGTGTTCACTCGAAAGGGCGCCGAGCGCGTGCTCATTCAGGAAGGCTGCTCGAACTTCGGCCGCGCCCGCCCCCGTCGCCGCCGACGCTGATTTGACCGTTACGCCCCCGTGGCGGTACGCTCATCTGCATGACGTTCGGCGCCGCTCCTCTCGACACCACGACGCAGCTTGCTCCGACGGTTCCGCACGATGTGGCGCTCACGCACCTCATCTGCATGGCGAAGCGCCAGGAGTGCTTGATCGAGCGCAACCGCGGGATCACATTCTTCGGTGCGTTCCTTGCCACGGGGCTCGCGATCTGGATCTTCTCACCGAAGTGCTCGCGATGAAGCGCGAGACGCGCAAGCGCGTGGCAAGGGGCCCGCGTGATGAGGATCGCCGGTGGTGCAGGCGCGGCGAGGGGATCACGCGCGCGAAGGGCGGGCGCTGATGCGCCATGCAGCCGCAACGGCAATCCGTCGGATCAAGGCACTCGTGCGCGCAGGTGACTGCAGCGCGGCGCAGAAGCGCTTCGACGCGCTCGTGCCGTTGGTCGGCCGGCGAGGTGCAGCGACGGCTGCTGGTGTGAAGCCGAAGACGATCGCCCGGCTGTGGGGACTCGTTGGGAAGTGCAGGAGACGCTGATGGCGAAGCGCTGCCTGCCCGGCGTGACGAAATGGGACATGTACGGTCCAGGCACGTCCTGCTCCGATCGCGTGCACAACTACGGCTACACCGGGGCGAAGGGCAACTACGCGATCGACTGTTCGAGCTACCCGAACGGCCGGCACCGCGGCTACCGTGCGCGGTTCGAGAATGTGAAAGGTCTCGCCAAGCGGTCGGGGCTGCATCAGGGGTTGCACAAGGATGGCTCGACGAGCGATTTCGGTGAGTTGTTCCGCTCGCCCACTGCTGCCGCTGCTGCGGCGAACAAGCACTGCGAGTTGATGAACCAGGGGCTCGCCGGAGCACACAAGCGGAGGCGCCGGTAGATGACTACCAAGTGCGTCGTTCGATTTGAGCCGGGTCGTGGGGGCAAGATCGACGCGGTTCTCTACAACAAGCGCGACGGTCGATCGCTGAACTACGTCGCGGTGTTCGCACCGCTGACGCTGGCTAAGGCACGCTCAGCAAAGGCGCTGCTCATGCGCGGGTGCACTGAGTTGTCTCGAAAAATTCGACCCCCACGCAGGGTTTCCTTGGGGCGGAGACGTCGATGAGGCTCGTCATCAAGGGCTCGCCGAAGAACGCCAAGCGCGAGGCCGCGCGCCGCGGGATCGCCGTGCGCAACTGCAAGAAGCACCCAAAGTTCAACGAGACGTTCTGCGACGTGTCCGAAGGTGCGCGCTCACGCGTCACGCAGTGGCTTCACCGCGGCGGCGAGACGTCGAAGGCCGGTCGTGGCGTTCCGCCTGGCTCGCTGCTCTTCTTCAACGGCGCGAAGCGCAGGAGACGTCGATGACCAAGTGGAGCAAGGCACCGAAGGTCAAGCTCACCGAGTGCATCAAGCTCTTGGTGACGCGGCCTGGGATCACGAAGCAGCGCGAGTACCGGCTCTGCCCCGTCGGCGGGCAGGGGCTCGGCGCGCAGCTGCAAATCATGTCGTCCGACGGCGAAGGCAACAAGCCCTTCATCGTCGGCAGCACGCAGAAGGCGTGTCGTTTCACGTGGCCGCTCGTCGCCTATGAGAAGGACTACTCGCCTGAGGCGATGGCGTCGATTCGCGAGCTGCACGGGGCGAAGCGCCGCAAGAGGAGTCGCTAATGGCCCGTGCATGTCGTTTCACAGCACCGTACGGGAGCCGCGAGATTTATCATGACGGCAAGCCGTTCATCGAGATTCATCGTGCGCTCAACAAGCACGGCACAGGGTCCTCGCGCCCAGTCGACGTCGACGACACCTCGCGCGAGATCCTGGCGCTACTGTGCGGCACGCGAAAGAGGAAGTCTGCGCTCGCTGGCTCGCGACGACGTGGCAGCCTCCGCGACGGCGCTCCGGCTGCGCCAGCTCCCGCCCCCGCCGCACCCAAGCCCGCAGCTCCCGCGGCCGCGCCGGTCGCCGGCTGGTGGCCGTTCGGCAAGAAGAAGCCGCCGGCCAAGAAGGTCAATCCGATGTCGAAGCGGATGATCTGGGAGCCAGGCCGACCGATGCAGATCCTCGGGCGGGCGAAGCGCAAGCGGAGACGTCGCTGATGGCACACGAGGACACCGACAAGTTTTGCGTCCACTGGCAAGGCCGAAGATCTCGCAGCTACACGGTGCAAAAGCACGGCGTCTTCATGCGCTGCACGAAGTATCTTGCTCAGGCCGTGCATTCGGCGCGCGAAGTCTCCAAGCGCCGCGGATCGAGCGCGCTGACACTCCAAAACGAGCACGGCGGCGAATTCACGCTGCTGACGTGCCGCAAGACGAAGTGCAAGGTGACGCACTTCGGTAAGAAGCTCGGGCTGAGGCGCTGATGGCCAAGCGCGGAGCTTCGTGCTGGATGGTCGTCGGCTACTACGCAGGCGACGAGCGGCACATCGGCAAGCGCGGTGAGCGCCCCGGTGGCACTGTGTACGGCACGCACAACAGAGCAACAGCGGTGCGTGAGGCAGCGACGCGCGATCGGGAGTACGCGCGACGAGGAGAGCCGGCGACCGCACGCGCTTTCCAGTGTGACCGTGCGAAACGCCTCTTCGACTTGAAGGTGTGACGATGGCCAAGCGTCGCCTCAAGAACATTCGCTTCGGCCGCTGCTCGGTGTCGATCCACAAGGACACCGAATGGGCGGAGTTCGTGGTCACCACGAAGGCGCCGGTGCGTCGGTTCCGGGGCACCTACTACACCGACACCATCTGCGACGCGCGCAGCACCGCCGCTCATCAGATCAAGCTGATGCGCCGTATGGGGGGCTGCTGATGGCCTACATCAAGGGCACCTACAGCGTTCGCTGGTGCGACGGCTCGAAGGACAACATCCGCTCGCCCCGCGCCGCCATGAAGCTCGCGCGCGCGATGAGCAGCAAGCGCTTCGCGACCGACACGTGCGGACCGGGCAGCCATGTCGTGCGCGCTGTGACGGCGAAGACCGCCGTGGCCGTCGCTGAGTGCCACGAGAAAGCGTGCACGCCGTTCAAGCCGATGTCGCAGCGGAGCGACGCGTACGCCTGGAGCCCAGCCAAGGCGACGGCGATGTACAAGCAGCAGCACGGCTTGTCGGGACGCAAGCGGAGGAGACGCTGATGGCCAACGAAAAGCTCACCTACTGCGTCGCCAAGGGATCGCGCGTCTGGATGAAAGAGGGCACCAGATGGGCTGAACGCGCCAAGACGCCGAAGGTCGCGTGCGGGCGCCTCGTGCGTGTCACTGCCGTCGGTGGCGCACAGACTGCGATGCCACTTGCCGTCCTGCGTGTGCGCGGTACCGAGTTCGGCACGCATCCGAAGAACCTCAAGCTCGTGGGGAGAGGCTGATGGCCAAGCGAAAGAAGCACTGGCGCCTGGCGCCCTACTTCCCCTTCGTTGACTTCCGCGGTGGCAAGCGCGGCAAGGGTTGTGTGGTTCGTGCGACGCTGCCTCGCTACTCAGAGACGCAGGGCTGGCACGGTGGCGCGAAGAACGTGCTCTACGCCGTTACGGATCGCCGTACGCGCCGCGTGATCGTTCGGCCGCGGGAGGACATGCGTGGCGTCGGCCCGGCCGTCACTGTTCGCGTGGCGACACGCGGAGAGGCCGAGCGACACTGGCAGCGCCCGCTTCATTCCGGATGGAAGGTGAAGTGCTGACGTGGCCAAGCGGCCATTTATTCCCGGCGGTGCACAGGAGGTGCGGCGGCTCAAAAAAGAGTCACGCATCGTTGTGAAGAATCTCGTGCAGGATCTTCGCCGTGGGAATTGCCATGCGGCACATGGATGGATTCATCAGCTGAACAGGATCAACGGAATGGTCGCGAACCAGATGCGATCCGGCATCGCCGATCCGCCGCTCGTTCCGAGCGCAGGCACGTACGCACGTGTTCGCCGCGCGTACAGAAACCGC